>PJUB01000017.1_pt1 | contig 290973 bp, 250 predicted proteins | sample 1512141 | NCBI WGS metagenome assembly PJUB01 (sample SAMN08177677, study PRJNA422409) | Soil metagenome, whole genome shotgun sequencing project. | isolation source: Soil enriched on filter paper: alkali lignin treatment | place: USA: Madison | collected 2015-01-15
CATTCGATCGTAGCCCTTTCAACGCCACCTTAACTATTTAACTCATTGAATATCAAGGAGTTTTTCGTTCCGATGTCGCTGGAAGTGGGGCGCATTATAAGGGGATTCGAAACCGCGTCAACCCTTAATTTCAAGAAACCTTAATATTGCGGAAAAACAAAGCGGGGAGGCCTGCCGGCCTCCCCGCTTCTATATAGCTACACCATCAGACGATCACTCAGCCTTGAGAGTAACCCGGCCAAACGACTTCTTGCCCGCCTGGCACACGTGAGTGGCACCGAGAACAAAGATGAAGTCCTTGTCGACCACTGCGCCATCAACCTTCACCGCACCACCACTCAGCAGGTCCCGCGCCTGTGCCGAGTTCTTCACCAGGCCAGCCCGGTTCAGCACGGCAGCAATTGGCAAGTCTTCGGCCGCAGCCACTTCGATCTCCGGCAGATCTTCAGGCAGCTCACCTTCCTTCATGCGATTACCCGCAGCACGGTGAGCATTGGCTGCAGCCTCTTCACCATGGAAGCGCGCCACAATCTCTTCAGCCAGCTTGATCTTGATGTCACGCGGGTTGGCACCGTTGGCGACATCGGCACGGAACTGCTCGATCTCTTCCATCGAACGGAAGCTCAGCAGCTCGAAGTAGCGCCACATCAAGGTATCCGGGATCGATACCAGCTTGCTGTACATCACCCCCGGCGCTTCCTGGATGCCGACATAGTTGCCCAGCGACTTGGACATCTTCTTCACGCCATCGAGCCCTTCGAGCAGCGGCATGGTCACGATGTTCTGCGCTTCCTGGCCATAGGCGCGCTGCAGCTCGCGCCCCATCAACAAGTTGAACTTCTGGTCGGTACCACCCAGCTCGACGTCCGCCTTCAGCGCCACCGAGTCATAGCCTTGCACCAGCGGATAAAGGAACTCGTGAATGGCAATTGGCTGGTTGGTGGTATAGCGCTTGTCGAAGTCGTCGCGCTCCAGCATGCGCGCCACGGTGTACTGCGACGCCAGGCGAATGAAGTCGGCCGGGGTCAGCTTGTCCATCCAGGTAGAGTTGAACGCGACCTCGGTCTTGGCCGGGTCGAGAATCTTGAACACCTGCTGCTTATAGGTCTCAGCATTGTCCAGCACCTGTTCACGGGTCAGCGGCGGGCGTGTGGCGCTCTTGCCGCTCGGGTCACCGATCATGCCGGTGAAGTCACCGATCAGGAAGATGACCTGATGGCCCAGCTCCTGGAACTGGCGCAGCTTGTTGATCAGCACCGTGTGGCCAAGGTGCAGGTCGGGCGCGGTCGGGTCGAAGCCGGCCTTGATGCGCAGAGGTTGGCCGCGCTTGAGCTTCTCCACCAGTTCCGACTCGACCAGTACTTCTTCCGCACCGCGCTTGATAAGCGCAAGCTGCTCTTCAACCGACTTCATAGACAAACCCGCAAGACTCAGATTCAGGGGGAGCCAACCATACAAGATCGGCCGTCAATTACAAGTTTCGCAAAGGAATGTGACCCGAACACGGGGTTGCGGCGTCTACGCGCCCTTGCGTGAAAATGGATTTGGTTATATTTTATACAGTTATTTCATCTTCATCATGTCATTCATCTTTTCCATTTCACCTTTTTCAAAGTCACCTTGCCCATGACCAACGAACCGCCTAAAGCGCCCCCGCTTTATCCGAAGAGCCATCTGTTGGCCGCCAGCGGCATCGCCGCCCTGCTCAGCCTGGCTTTGCTGGTATTTCCCTCCAGCGAAGTGGAAGCCAAGAAAACCACCCTCAACCTCGAGCTGGAAAGCCCTGCCGAGCAATTGAAAGACGAATCCCGCGCTGCGCCTCTGGTGCAGGCACAAGATGAGCAAGGCTCGCCCTTCGCCCAGATCGAAGACACTCCCCCCGAGACACAGAAGGCCGAACAGCAAGCCCCTGCCGACGAGCCGGTCGCCGAAGCAGCCAAGGAACCTGGCCACCGCGAAGTCACCGTGGCCCGTGGCGACACGCTGTCCACCCTTTTTGCCAAGGTTGGCCTGCCGGCCAATGCAGTGCATGACCTGCTGGCCAGCAACAAGCAGGCCAAGCAGTTCAGCCAGCTCAAGCACGGCCAGGTGCTGCAGTTCGAACTCGACAAGGACGGCCAGCTGGCCAGCCTGCACAGCAAAGTCAGCAACCTCGAAACCATTCGCCTGACCAAAACCGCCAAGGGCTATACCTTCAACCGTGAAATCAGCAAGCCGGTCGTGCGTACCGCCTATGCCCATGGCGTGATCAAAAGCTCGCTGTCGGCTTCGGCCCAGCGCGCCGGCCTGTCTCACAGCATGACCATGGACATGGCCCGCGTGCTGGGTTACGACATCGACTTCGCCCAGGATATTCGCCCAGGCGATGAATTCGACGTGGTCTACGAGCAGAAGGTGATGGACGGCAAGGTCGTCGGCACCGGCAATATCCTGTCCGCCCGCTTCACCAACCGGGGCAAAACCTACACTGCCGTGCGCTACACCAACAAGCAGGGCAACACTACCTACTACACCGCCGACGGCAACAGTCTGCGCAAGGCATTCATCCGTACCCCGGTGGACTTTGCCCGCATCAGCTCGCGCTTTTCCGCCGGCCGCAAGCACCCGATCCTGAACAAGATCCGTGCCCACAAAGGCGTCGACTACGCCGCCCCACGCGGTACGCCAATCAAGGCAGCGGGTGACGGCCGCATCGAACTGGCCGGGCGCCGTGGCGGTTACGGCAACACCGTGATCATCCAGCACGGCAACCGTTACAAGACGCTATACGGCCACATGCAGGGCTTTGCCAAAGGCATCAAGACCGGCAGCACCGTGAAGCAGGGTCAGATCATTGGTTACATCGGCACCACTGGCCTGTCCACCGGGCCACACCTGCACTACGAGTTCCAGGTCAATGGCGTGCACGTCGACCCGCTGAGCCAGAAGGTTCCGATGGCCGACCCGATCGCCAAGAACGAGCGCCAGCGCTTCCTGCAGCAGAGTCAGCCGCTGATCGCCCGCATGGATCAGGAAAAGGCCACCCTGCTCGCAGCGAACAAGCGCTAAGCCATGGCGCTCTACTTGGGGGTAATGTCCGGCACCAGCCTCGATGGCCTGGACATCGCCCTGATCGAACAAGGCGAGCAGCCTGAACTGCTCGCCACCCATTACCTGCCCATGCCCGGCGACCTGCGCCAGGAACTGCTTGCGCTATGTAGCAGCGGCCCTGACGAGATCGCTCGTGCGGCACTGGCGGAAAATCGCTGGGCCACCCTGGCAGGCGAAGGCATCCGCCAACTGCTGGCTCGCCAGGGCCTGCAGGCCGATGCCATCCGCGCCATCGGCAGCCACGGCCAGACCATTCGCCACGAGCCTGCGCGCGGCTTTACCGTTCAGATCGGTAACCCGGCACTGCTCGCCGAGCTTACCGGCATCAGCGTGGTCGCCGACTTTCGCCGGCGCGATGTGGCTGCCGGTGGTCAAGGTGCGCCGCTGGTGCCGGCCTTCCACGAAACCCTTTTCGGCCATCTCGGCAAGCATCTGGCAGTCTTGAACGTGGGCGGTTTCAGCAACCTCAGCCTGATCGAGCAAGACAAGCCAGTCCACGGTTTCGACTGCGGCCCCGGTAACGTGTTGCTGGATGCCTGGATCGAGCGCAAGCACGGCCAGGCCTATGATGCCGATGGTGCCTGGGCAGCGTCTGGAGTGGTGCAGGCCGGCTTGCTCAACGCATTGCTGGCCGACCCGTTCTTCGCCGGTAGCGGCCCGAAGAGCACGGGCCGCGAGGTGTTCAACCTGGCTTGGCTGGATGGCCACGTGGCCCGCCTGCCTGCCTACCGCGATGAGGATGTACAGGCGACACTGCTTGAGCTGACCGCACGCAGCATCATCGACTCACTGGTCAATGCCCAACAAGGCACCGAAGCACTGCTGGTATGTGGTGGCGGCGCACGCAACGGTGCACTGATGGCCCGCCTCGGCCAGTTGTTACCTGAAGCCCGCGTCACCAGCACTGGCACTCACGGCGTTGACCCTGACTGGGTAGAAGCCATGGCTTTTGCCTGGCTGGCCCATTGCTGCCTGGAAGGCATCCCCGCCAACCGCCCCAGCGTCACTGCCGCCAAGGGCCTGCGCATACTGGGCGCAATCTACCCGGCCTAACCGCTACGCCAGAAAGCAAAACGCCGCGCAATTGCGCGGCGTTTTCATAGGGCCAGGCCTCAGATCGAGAACGAAGACCCGCAACCGCAAGTGGTGGCGGCATTCGGGTTCTTGATCACGAAACGCGAGCCTTCCAGGCCTTCCTGGTAATCCACTTCGGCGCCGGCCAGGTACTGGAAGCTCATTGGGTCGACCACCAGCGACACGCCTTCACGCTCGACGATGGTGTCGTCTTCGGCCACATCCTCATCGAAAGTGAAGCCGTACTGGAAGCCCGAGCAACCGCCACCGGTCACGAACACCCGCAACTTCAGACGTTCATTGCCTTCCTCATTGACCAGGTTCTTCACTTTCTGGGCTGCCCCATGGGTGAATTCCAGACCGGTAGGGGTGAAGGTTTCGACGCTCATGTTGATTCTCCCGGCGCGGTAGCCGTCTTAAAACTCGATGACGCGCATTATCCGCTTTCCCGAGAAAATCGGTCAAGAATTGTGCGGCTTTAGTCGCGACATACAAAAAGGCCCGCACGACGCGGGCCTTTTCAAAGCAAGGATGCTTACGGCAGCAAGCCAGCGTGGGACAAGCCCATGCGCTCATCCAGGCCGAACAGGATGTTCAGGTTCTGTACCGCCTGGCCCGACGCGCCCTTGACCAGGTTGTCGATCACCGACAGCACCACCACCAGGTCACCACCCTGCGGGCGGTGAACCGCAATGCGGCAGACGTTGGCGCCGCGCACGCTACGGGTTTCCGGGTGGCTGCCCGCTGGCATCACGTCGACGAACGGCTCATCGGCGTAGCGCTTCTCGAACAGCGCCTGCAGGTCGACCGAGGTATCGACGACATTTGCGTACAGGGTGGCGTGGATACCACGGATCATCGGCGTCAGGTGCGGCACGAAGGTCAGGCCGATGTCCTTGCCAGCGGCCAGGCGCAGGCCCTGGCTGATTTCCGGCAGGTGGCGATGGCCCTTGACCGCGTAGGCCTTCATGCTTTCGCCGGCTTCGCAGAACAGCGAACCCACTGCCGCACCACGGCCAGCACCGCTGACACCCGACTTGCAGTCGGCGATCAGCCGCGACGGGTCGGCCAGGCCCGCTTCCAGCAGCGGCAGGAAGCCCAGCTGGGTGGCGGTCGGGTAGCAACCCGGCACTGCAATCAGGCGCGCCTGGCGGATTTTCTCGCGGTTGACCTCAGGCAGGCCGTACACCGCATCCTTGAGCAGCTCTGGAGCACCGTGCGGCTGGCCGTACCACTTGCCCCATTCGGTGGCATCCTGCAGGCGGAAGTCGGCCGACAGGTCGATCACCTTGGTGCCGGCTGCCAGCAGTTCACCGGCCAGTGCATGGGCGACACCGTGCGGGGTGGCGAAGAACACCACGTCACAGGCAGCCAGGGTCTTGCTGTCCGGCACGCTGAACGCCAGCCCGTCATAGTGGCCGCGCAGGTTCGGGTACATGTCCGCCACCGCCACACCCGCCTCGGAGCGCGAAGTGATGACCGCCACTTCGGCCTGTGGATGCTGTGCCAGCAGACGCAACAGTTCGACGCCGGTGTAACCCGTGCCGCCGACGATACCGACCTTGATCATAACGCTTGCCCCTTATCAACGAGCCGTCTGGAAAGCGCACGATAATAGGGGCGCAAGGCGCCTGTAACAACTCTTCGGGTGACCCTTCGGGCGCTTGACCACTACTATCTGACGACCGTGAATACCTGAAGGAACTCCCTCCATGCTCTACCTATGGATCAAAGCGCTGCATATCGTCAGCGTGGTTTGCTGGTTCGCCGGCCTTTTCTACCTGCCCAGGCTGTTCGTCTACCACGCCCAAAGCCAAGACAGCATCAGCCAGGACCGCTTCGTGACCATGGAGCGCAAGCTGTACCGCGGCATCATGAACCCGGCGATGATCGCCACCTACGTGTTCGGCGCGTGGATGCTGTACCTCACCCCCGGCTGGCTGAGCCAGGGCTGGCTGCATGCCAAGCTGACCCTGGTCATCCTGCTGACCGGCTACCATCACATGTGTGGCGCCCAGCGCAAACGCTTCGCCAGCGGCAACAACACCCGCAGCCACGTCTACTATCGCTGGTTCAACGAAGTACCTGTGCTGTTCCTGCTGGGTATCGTAATTCTGGTGGTGGTCAAACCGTTCTGACATAGCCACCCGCACAAGGAGCTTTGCCATGTCGCTACCCGCCTCGCTCGAACAACGCCTGCGCCTGCCCGTGGTTGCCGCACCGATGTTCCTGATCTCCAACCCCCGACTGGTGCTGGCCTGCTGCGCCAACGGCGTGGTGGGCAGCTTTCCGGCCCTGAACCAGCGTGACAGCGCCGGCTTCAAGGCGTGGCTGGAAGAGATCGAGGCAGGCTTGGCACAACTTCAGACACCCGCGCCCTACGCGGTCAACCTGATCGTTCACCCGACCAACCCGCGCCTGCAGGCCGACCTGGCCTTGTGCGTAGAGCACCGCGTACCAATCGTCATTACCAGCCTTGGCGCAGTGAAGGAGGTGGTCGATGCGGTGCACGGATACGGTGGGCTGGTGTTCCACGATGTCACCACCCGCCGCCACGCCGAAAAAGCTGCTGAAGCAGGCGTGGACGGGTTGATCGCTGTCGCCGCTGGTGCGGGTGGCCATGCCGGCACCTGGAGCCCGTTCGCCCTGACTGCGGAGATTCGCCAGTTCTTCGACAAGACCCTGCTGCTGGCCGGCTGCATGAACCACGGCCATGAGATCCTGGCTGCGCAACTATTGGGCGCTGACCTGGCCTACATGGGCACGCGCTTCATCGCCACGGCAGAAAGCCACGCCCAGAACGCCTACAAGCAGATGCTGCTGAGCGCCCACGCGGCAGACATCATCCACACACCGGCAGTATCCGGCATCCCTGCCAGCTTCCTGCGCCCGAGCCTGGAGCAGGCCGGCTATGACATGAATGCCCTCAAGAGCAGCCATGAACAGGGCAAGCTCAAACCGATCGACGACGAAGCCAAAGCCTGGAAGACCGTCTGGTCGGCGGGCCAGGGCGTCGGTGGTATCGACGACCTGCCCAGTGCCCGCGCCCTGATCGAGCGCCTGCACAGCGAGTACCGGGAGGCACTGGAACGCTGCCAGGCCCTGCGCGCCAGCACCTTGTAGCAAAAGGCAACACCTTGCCTGGCCAAGCTGTACACTAGGCGCCCTCTTCCGGCCCCAGGAGCCTTGCATGACCCGTTACGCCATGATCACCGGTGCTTCCAGCGGCCTGGGCCTGGCCCTGGCGGAAGCCCTGGCACGGCGCGGGCGCAACCTGATCCTGGTGGCACGCCAGCGAGAAACGCTGGAACCGGTAGCCATCGAGCTGACCCAACGCTTTGGTGTCGAGGTACTGTTTCGCGCCTGCGACCTCAGCCAGCCGCTACGCCTGTCTGGCTTCGTGCTGGAGCTGGAAGAAGGCGAGCGGCGTATCGACCTGCTCGTGAACTGCGCCGGCCTGCGTACCTACGGGCCGTTCCTGGCCCATGAGTGGGCCGACGAGCAGGACCTGCTGGAGGTCAACGTACTGGCCCTGAGCCGCCTGTGTCACGCGATCGGCAACCTGATGGCCGTACAGGGCGGCGGGCAGATCCTCAACGTCGCGGGCCTGGCCGGGGTCGCCCCTGGCCCATGGATGGCAGCCTATGCTGCCAGCAAGGCGTATGTACTGAGTTTTTCCCAGGCCCTGCGCGAAGAACTCAAGCGCACCGGCATCAAGGTTTCGGTGCTATGCCCCGGCCCGGTCCGCTCCTCACGCCGACGCATACCGCGGCTCGATGGCAAACCACGCTGCCTGAGCCCCGAGGAAGTGGCGTTGTACACCGTGCGTGCGCTGGACAAGAACCGCGCACTGATCCTGCCCGGCCGGCGCAACCGCTGGCTGGCATTTGCCCCACGCCTGCTGCCACGCTGGCTGCTGCGCAAGCTCGCCGGGGCCATCCACCGCCGCTATTGCCCGGTCGGCATGGAATAGCCACTGGGCGAGCGGCGCCCGGCTGAGTACACTCGGCCCGACCCTCACCATGGAGCAAGTGCTGTGGACGATCTTTTCCTCAAAATCATCAACCGGGAAATCCCGGCGGATATCATCTACGAAGACGACCAGATCCTGGCCTTCAAGGACATTGCACCCGCGGCACCGGTACATTTTCTGGTCATCCCGAAAAAGCACATCCGCACGCTGAATGACCTGACCGAAGAAGACAAGGCTCTGGCTGGCCACATCCTGTTCACTGCCCAGCGTCTGGCAGTCGAGCAAGGCTGCGAGGAAGGTTTCCGCGTGGTCATGAACTGCAACCCGAAAGGCGGCCAGACTGTCTACCACATCCATATGCATGTGCTTGGCCAGCGCCAGATGAACTGGCCACCGGGCTGATCCACGGCAAGCGACCCCGCCGCTATTGCGGTAAACTGTCGGGCACATTCTTGCGGAGGTGCCCGATGGCTACCGAACGTCACTACTCGCCGCTCGACCGCTTGTTGCTGCAGGCCGATACCGCCATGCGCACCTTGCTGCCCTTCAGCGGCCAACCCGCCCGGCCATCGCCGGCCATCGTCCAGCCAGACGTCGACCTCGACGAGCAGCAGACCCGCCACATCGCCGGGCTGATGCGTATCAACCACACCGGTGAAGTGTGCGCCCAGGCGCTGTACCAGGGCCAGGCCCTGACCGCCAAGCTGCCCGAAGTGCGCAAGGCCATGGAGCATGCCGCCGAGGAAGAAGTGGACCACCTGGCCTGGTGCGAGCAACGCATTCGCCAGCTGAACAGCCACCCGAGCGTGCTCAACCCCCTGTTTTACGGCATGTCGTTCGGCATCGGCGCGCTCGCCGGGCTTGTCAGCGACAAGGTCAGCCTGGGCTTCGTCGCCGCCACCGAGCACCAGGTGTGCAAGCACCTCGACGAGCACCTGGAGCAGATCCCGCACGAAGATGAAAAATCCCGGGCCATTCTCGAACAAATGCGCGTCGACGAAGAGCAGCACGCCGAGTCTGCCCTGGAAGCCGGCGGCTATCGCTTCCCGGCGCCGGTCCGCTTTGGCATGAGCTTGCTGGCCAAGGTCATGACCAAGAGCACTTACCGCATCTGAAGGCATCACCATGACGGACCGTTTCGACGCCAAGGACCTGGCGCGCGCCGTGCAAGCCGGCATTCTCCAGCCGGGCCAGGACCAGGCGCTGCTTGCATTCCTGCGCCAGCAACCGGCGCACCGGGGCAGCTTCCAGCTGGCCCATGTCGCCTTCTACTTTGGCGCCATGCTGATCATGGCGGCCATGGGCTGGCTGCTCACCGAGGCGTGGATGCGCATCGGTGACATCGCCCTGCTGGTCATCGCCAGCCTGTACATCCTGTTGCTCACAGTGTTCGCCCTCAACCTGCAACGGCGCGCCCAGCCTGTCGCTGCCGGGGTGTTGGCCGCGGTGGCCGTCAGCATCGTGCCCTTGGCAGTGTTCGCCATCGAACGCCTGGCCGGTTGGTGGCCACTGGACGACGCGCAAGCCAACTATCACCAGTACTACACCTACGTGCAGGGCGGCTGGTTGGCGATGGAAGCGGCCACGGTGCTTGCCGGGCTACTGATGTTGCGGCTGATCCCCTACCCGTTCATTGTCATGCCAATGGCTGTGGCGTTGTGGTTCATGTCGATGGACCTGAGCGAATGGTTCTTCGGCTCGCCGTTCAGCTGGGAGCAGCGCCGCGAGGTTTCGTTGTGGTTCGGGCTGGGTTTGCTGGTGGTATTCCTGGTGATAGACGGTCGCACGCGAGAGGACTACGCCCGCTGGGGCTACCTGGCCGGGCTGGCCGCATTCTGGGGCGGGTTGACGCTGCTGGACAGCGGCAGTGAGTTGGGCAAGGCCATGTACTGCCTCATCAACGTAGCGTTGATGGGCACGGCGGTTCTGTTGCGCAGGCCGGTATTCATGGTATTTGGGGCGCTGGGGGTGGCGGCTTACCTGGGGTACCTGTCGTACGAGGTGTTTGCCGAATCGCTGCTGTTCCCGGTGGTGTTGACCCTGATCGGGCTGGGGGTTATCGGGCTGGGGCTGGTTTACCAGAAGCGGCGGGAGCGGTTGAGCCACGTGATGCGAGGATGGTTGCCAGGGTGGATGCAAGCTGCACTGCCGGCGCTTCGGCGCTGATATTGCCGGGGCTGCTTTGCAGCCCCGGTTTCTCTAAGTCAACCCAGCTCAACAATCTCGTAACCATGGGTAATCTCAACCCCGGCACGCTCGAGCATGATCGAAGCCGAGCAGTACTTCTCCGCCGACAGCTCCACCGCCCGCTTGACCTGGGCTTCTTTCAACGCACGGCCTTTCACCACGAAATTCATGTGAATCTTGGTGAACACCTTCGGGTCTTCGCTGGCACGCTCGGCTTCCAGAAAGGCCTCGCAGCTTTCCACCGCCTGGCGCGATTTCTTCAGGATGCTCACCACGTCAAAGCTGCTGCAGCCACCCAGGCCCAACAGCAGCATTTCCATCGGGCGCACACCCAGGTTGCGGCCGCCGGCCTCGGGCGGGCCGTCCATCACGACGACATGGCCACTCCCCGATTCGCCGAGGAACATGGCCTCACCGGCCCACTGGATACGTGCCTTCATCTACCCGGACTCCTGATTTTCGGAAAAGGGTGTCAGCTTAGACCTTGTGCGGCTGTGGGAAAAGTACGAGAGGTGTCGGTTTAGTACCGAAACATCCTGTAGTGTCTGATAAGCTGGCGCCAAATGACTGGCGCTCGCCGCCAGCCAACCTCTATAAAAAGCCTATGCGTCGTATCGAACAGGATTTCGTGATGGTTGCCTCCGCCCTACCCGCCAAGATCAAGAATATCGACAAGCTGCTGGTGCACTGCCAGCGCCGACGCTATACCGCCAAAAGCAACATCATCTGCGCCGGCGACCGGGCCGAGACACTGTCGTTCATCATCAAGGGTTCGGTGACCATCCTCATCGAAGACGACGACGGGCATGAAATGATCATTGCCTACCTCAACAATGGCGATTTCTTTGGCGAGCTGGGCCTGTTCGAACCTGTTGAAGGTGAACAGCAGCGCAGTGCCTGGGTACGGGCCAAGACCGAATGCGAAGTGGCCGAGATCAGTTACGAGAAGTTTCGCGAACTGGCGCGCCAGGACCCGGAAATCCTCTACGCGCTGGGCAGCCAGATGGCCCAGCGCCTGCGCAACACCACGCGCAAAGTCGGCGACCTGGCCTTTTTCGACGTGACCGGGCGGGTTGCCCGCTGCCTGCTGGAGCTGTGCAAGCAGCCTGATGCCATGACCCACCCCGACGGCATGCAGATCAAGATTACCCGTCAGGAAATCGGCCGTATTGTCGGTTGCTCCCGGGAAATGGTCGGCCGCGTCCTCAAGGACCTTGAAGAGCGCAGCCTGGTGCAGGTCAAGGGCAAGACCATGGTGGTATACGGTACCCGCTAGTCTTTGGGCAGGTCTGCCAGCACCTTGGCGTAAGCCTGTGACAGGCGCTCGAACCAGGGCGCCTCGGGTGCCACTTCATGCAAGGCGATGTGCGCGTCGGCGCGGCAGCGTTGCTCCAGGTCGCAGCATTCATTGAAGCGGTTGACCGCCGCCACCATCGACTCCCGTTCGTTGTCCAGCAGCAACGCACCGTGCACCAGCACCACCGGGCGCTTGCCGCCCAGCCCTTGGCGCCAGCGCTGGGCAGTGCCCACCAGCTTGCGGCCATTGAGGTTGACGTTGTAGCGGCCATCGCAGAACGCTCCGTCGATTTCCCCCACCGACGCCACCCCACCCCACTCACGCAGCACATCGCACAGCGGCAGGCACAAACGTTCGTAGGCATTCTCGATGCGGCCATGATCACCTTCGCTGCGCGGGGCGACATAGACCAGTGCAACGTTCACGGTCGAATGCGACTGCGGTACCGGCTCACCGCCCGTCTCACGCAGCAGCACCGGCCAGCCGGCAATCGCCAGCTCCGAGCAGGCGGCCTCGAAGTTGTCCAGACGGCTCATGCGCCGGGGCATGACCAGGGCATGGTCGGTGGGGCGCCAGAACAGCACGCCACTGTCGCGTTCGCCGCGGCACACGGCGGCCAGCAGTTCCTGTTCGGCGTGCAGGCCTTGTTCGACGGTCAGGGCCAGGGGTTGATCGGTCATTGATCCACCTTTGATGTTGTTATTGATGGCCTCTTCGCGGCGGTCCGGCGCGAGAGGCCATGACAGGCATACAAAAAAGCCGGCAAAAACGCCGGCTTCATTTATTCAGTCCAGTGGCTGAACAGTCTTCTTCACCTGCTCCGGGAAGAACAACCGCTGCAACTCCAGCCCAGGCTGCTCGGCGCGCATGAACGCTTCGCCCACCAGGAACGAGTAAACCTCGTTGATCGCCATCAGCTCCACATCGGCCCGGTTGAGAATGCCACTCTCGGTAATTGCCAGGCGGTCACGCGGAATACGCGGCAGCAGGTCGAGTGTGGTTTCCAGGCTGACCTCGAAGGTATGCAGGTTGCGGTTGTTCACCCCCACCAGCGGCGTATCCAGGGTTTTCAGCGCGCGTTCCAGCTCATCACCATCGTGCACTTCCACCAGCACGTCGAGGCCGACATCCTTGGCCGTAGCCGCCAGCTCGGCCATCTTCACGTCATCCAGTGCCGACACGATCAACAGCACACAGTCCGCACCCAAGGCCCGGGCTTCGACGATCTGGTAAGGGTCGACCATGAAGTCTTTGCGGATAACCGGCAGCGATACCGCCGCGCGGGCCTGCTGCAGGTATTCATCGGCTCCCTGGAAATAATCGACATCGGTCAACACCGACAGGCAGGTAGCGCCGCCTTTCTCGTAGCTAACCGCGATTTCCGCCGGCACGAAATGCTCACGGATCACGCCCTTGCTAGGCGAAGCCTTCTTGATTTCGGCAATCACGGCTGGCTGCTTGCGCTTGGCCTGCTCGATCAGCGCATTGGCGAAGCCACGCGGGGCATCGGCAGTTTTGGCCAGGCGTTCCAGCTCGGCAAGGCTGACGCGCGCGCTGCGCTCGGCGACCTCCTGGAACTTGCGGGCAATGATCCTTTCCAGCACCGTCGGCACACTCATGCTTCGTTCTCCACCTTGAATACTGCAGTAAAGGCACCCAGCTCCTGCAGCTTTTCCCAGGCCAGGCCGGTGTGCAGTACATCGTGGGCCAGTTCCACGCCCTGAGCCAGGGTCATCGCGTGATCGGCGGCATAGAGGGCAGCCCCCGCGTTGAGCACGATCATTTCAGCGGCCTTCTGGCCGTTTTCGGTCTTGCGCCGGCCCAGCGCATCGCGGATCAGCTCAAGCGACGCTTGCGGGTTCTCGACAGCCAGGCCATGCAGGCTCTGGCTCTTCATGCCAAGGTCTTCCGGCTCGACCCAGTATTCAGTGATTTCGCCGTTCTTCAACTCGGCAACAAAAGTAGGGGCAGCCAGGCTGAACTCATCCAGGCCGTCCTTCGAATGCACCACCAGCACATGCTTGCTGCCCAGGCGCTGCAGTACCTCGGCCAACGGGCGGCACAGGGTCTGGGCGAACACGCCGACCACCTGGTGCTTCACTCCGGCCGGATTCGTAAGCGGGCCGAGCATGTTGAACAGGGTACGCAGCCCCAGGTCGCGACGCGGGCCGGCAGCATGCTTCATGGCCGAATGATGGCTTTGCGCGAACATGAAGCCGATGCCTAAGCTGTCAATACAGCGGGCCACCTGGGTGGGCGTCAGGTTCAGGTAGATACCGGCGGCTTCCAGCAGGTCGGCGCTACCGCTCTTGCCCGACACCGCGCGGTTACCGTGCTTGGCCACGGTGCAGCCTGCCGCCGCCAGGACGAACGACGAAGCGGTGGACACGTTGAAGATGTTGGCGCCATCACCGCCGGTGCCGACGATGTCGACCACGCCATCGAGGCTTTTCAGTTCGACCTTGTCGGCCAGTTCACGCATGACCGAAACCGCACCGACAATTTCGTCGATGCTTTCGCTTTTCATGCGCATGCCCATCAGGAAGGCACCGATCTGCGCTTCAGTGCACTGGCCAGTCATGATCTGGCGCATCACATCGCGCATTTCTTCGGTAGTAAGGTCCAGCTGGCCGACGATACGGCTTAACGCACTCTTGATATCCATGCTCGATCCTTAGCGGCGGCCGCCGGTCTGCTTGAGGAAGTTGGCGAACAGCTCGTGGCCCTGTTCGGTCAGGATCGACTCGGGGTGGAACTGCACCCCTTCGATATTCAGCGTCTTGTGGCGCAGGCCCATGATTTCATCGACCGAGCCGTCTTCATGCGCGGTCCAGGCGGTGACTTCCAGGCAGTCGGGCAAGGTTTCGCGCTTGACCACCAGCGAGTGGTATCGGGTAACGGTCAGCGGGTTGTTGAGCCCGGTGAACACACCCAGGTCGCGGTGATGCACCGGGCTGGTCTTGCCGTGCATCACCTGGCGGGCACGCACCACGTCCCCCCCAAAGGCCTGGCCGATGGACTGATGGCCCAGGCACACGCCCAGGATCGGCAGCTTGCCGGCAAAATGCAGGATGGCCTCGATGGACACACCGGCCTCGCTCGGTGTGCACGGGCCTGGGGATACGACGATGCGCTCAGGGTTGAGTGCTTCGATCTGGGCGATGGTCATTTCGTCGTTGCGAATGACCTTCACCTCGGCCCCCAACTCGCCCAGGTACTGCACGACGTTGTAAGTGAATGAGTCGTAATTGTCGATCATCAGTAACATGGTGTTAAACCTCTTGGACTTACTGACTTCAGAATTCGAACCTTCCTGCTGCCGTCACGGGCACGGCTTCGCCACAAAGGGCAGAAAATGAAGAAGGCAAACGGGGACGGGCCGGGCGGGCCGGCAAGAGATAAAGTCAGGCGCGCCAACGCCAACGGGCGTGGGCCTTGATTACGCGCATCAAGAGTTTGCTGACGATCAACACAGGATAGGTCTCGCTCATACGTCCCGGCACAGTAGCTTACCGGGGCGGCGGGCGCAATATGCCTGTAAACACGGGGAAACGAATGGACTTGGGAGGGATGCACGGCGATTTGCTAAGGTCGATCGGGCAGTACCTCATAAAAACAAAGAAAAGGATGTTCCCTGATGCGAAAAGCCCCGTTATTGCGCTTTACCCTCGCCTCATTGGCATTAGCCTGCAGCCAGGCATTCGCGGCACCCTCGCCCTACTCCGGCATGATTGTGTTTGGCGACAGCCTCAGCGATGCCGGGCAGTTTGGCGGCGTGCGCTTCACCAACCTCGATGCCAATGGCAACTATGCGCCAGTGTCACCGATGATCCTCGGCGGGCAGCTGGGTGTGAACCCGACCGAGCTTGGCCCTTCCACCTCCCCTCTCAATCCGGTATTGGGGCTTCCCGACGGCAATAACTGGGCAGTCGGTGGCTACACCACCCAACAGATCCTGGATTCGATCACCAGCACTTCCGAGACGGTCATCCCGCCAGGACGCCCCGGCGCCGGGCAGGTATTACGGGAGAAGCCAGGCTACCTGGCTAACGGCCTGCGCGCCGACCCTAACGCACTGTACTACCTGACTGGTGGTGGTAATGACTTCCTGCAGGGCCTGGTCAACAGCCCCGCCGATGCCGCAGCCGCCGGTGCCCGCCTGGCCGCCAGCGCCCAGGCCCTGCAACAAGGTGGCGCCCGCTACATCATGGTCTGGCTGCTCCCGGACCTTGGCCAAACACCGAACTTCAGCGGCACGCCGCAGCAGACCCCCCTGTCATTACTGTCTGGTGTCTTCAACCAGTCGCTGCTCAGCCAACTGGGGCAAATTGACGCCGAGATCATCCCGCTGAACGTGCCCATGCTGCTGAGCGAGGCACTGGCCAGCCCCAGCCAGTTCGGCCTGGCCACCGGCCAGAACCTGGTGGGTACCTGCTACAGCGGCGAAGGTTGCGTGGAAAACCCGGTGTACGGCATCAACGGCACAACACCAGACCCGACCAAGCTGCTGTTCAACGACTTGGTGCACCCGACCATCGCTGGCCAGCAACTGATCGCCGATTACGCCTACTCGATCCTCTCCGCACCATGGGAACTGACCCTGCTTCCGGAAATGGCCCACACAAGCCTGCGTGCCCACCAGGACGAACTGCGCAACCAGTGGCAGACACCCTGGCAGGCCGTTGGCCAGTGGCAAGCCTTTGTCGCCAGCGGCGCCCAGGACCTGGATTTCGACGGCCAGAGCAGCGCGGCCAGTGGCGATGGCCGCGGCTACAACCTGACCGTGGGGGGCAGCTATCGCCTGAACGACGCCTGGCGCCTGGGCCTGGCGGGAGGCGTATACCGGCAGAAACTGGAAGCCGGCGGACACGACTCGGACTACACGCTGAACAGCTATCTGGCCAGCGCCTTTGCCCAATACCGCCAGGACCGCTGGTGGGCGGATGCCGCGCTGACCGCCGGGCACCTGGACTACAGCGACCTGAAGCGCACCTTCGCCCTTGGCGTGAATGACCGCAGCGAAAAAGGCGACACTGATGGCGAGGCCTGGGCGATATCCGGGCGGCTGGGCTACAACCTGGCAGCCGACAGCAGCAACTGGCAGCTGGCACCCTTCATCAGTGCCGACTATGCGCGCGTGAAGGTGGATGGTTACGACGAGAAGAGTGGTCGTTCGACGGCGCTGGGCTTCGATGACCAGGCGCGCACGTCACGCCGCCTGGGCCTGGGTTTGCAGGGCAGTGTGCAGGTGCTGCCGAGTACCCGGCTGTTCGCAGAAGTGGCGCAGGAACATGAGTTCGAGGATGACCGGCAGGATGTGACCATGCACCTCACCAGCTTGCCGGCGAATGACTTCACCCTGACCGGGTATACGCCGCACAGCGACCTGACCCGGGCGAGCCTGGGGGTAAGCCATGAAGTGGTGGCAGGGGTGCATTTGCGCGGAAACTACAACTGGCGCAAGAGTGATGAATTGACCCAGCAGGGGGTGAGCCTGGGGATCAGCGTGGACTTCTGAATAGATGGGGCCGCTTGGCGGCCCCAATCCATTTACTTGGCGGAAGTCTGCTCAGCCAAGGCGACCGCACGGAACATCGCGCGGCGCTTGTTGATGGTTTCTTCCCACTCGAGCGCCGGCACCGAGTCGGCAACGATGCCGCCACCGGCCTGCACATGCAGTTCGCCGTCCTTGATCACGGCAGTACGGATGGCAATCGCGGTGTCCATGTTGCCATTCCAGGCAAAATACCCCACGGCACCACCGTAAACCCCACGCTTGACCGGCTCCAGTTCGTCGATGATCTCCATCGCACGAATCTTCGGTGCGCCCGACAAGGTGCCAGCCGGCAAAATCGCCCGCAGCGCATCCATCGCCGTCAGCCCTTCACGCAGCTGGCCGGTGACGTTGGAGACAATGTGCATAACATTGGAATAACGCTCGATCACCATCTTCTCGGTCAGCCGCACGCTGCCGGTCGAGGACACACGGCCCACGTCGTTACGGCCCAGGTCGATCAGCATCAGGTGCTCGGCGATTTCCTTGTCGTCCGACAGCAGGTCGTCTTCCAACGCACGGTCGGCCTCTTCGGTCGCTCCACGCGGGCGAGTACCGGCAATCGGGCGCACGGTAACCAGGTTGTCCTCGACACGCACCAGCACCTCGGGCGAACTGCCAACCACATGGAAGTCACCGAAGTTGAAGAAGTACATGTAGGGCGTCGGGTTGAAGCAGCGCAGCGCGCGGTACAGGTCGATAGGCGCTGCCTTGAAGTCGATGGACATGCGCTGCGACGGCACCACTTGCATGCAGTCACCGGCCAGGATGTATTCCTTGATACGGCCGACGGCGTTCTCGTAGTCCTCACGCGTGTAGCTGGAGCGGAATTCCGGCTCGGCGGCCTGCGGGCCACTCAAGTCCAAGCCACGGCGCGGGGTGATCGGCTGACGCAGGGTTTCCAGCAGGCCTTGCAGCCGTGCCTGGCCCTGTTCGAAGGCTTGCTCTTCAGCCGGGTCGACCAGCACGATCGCGTGCATCTTGCCTGCCAGGTTGTCGAACACCACTACGGCATCGGACACCATCAGCAGAATATCCGGCACACCCAGCGGGTCCGGGTTGGGGCTGGCGCCCAGGCGCTTTTCCACATAACGCACGCAGTCGTAGCCGAAGTAGCCGACCAGGCCGCCGTTGAAGCGCGGCAGGCCGGGGATGTCGGCGACCTTGTAACGGTCCTTGAAGCTTTCGACGAACGCCAGCGGGTCTTCGACATCGTGGCTTTCCACCTCGACGCCATCATGCAAGATGCTGACGTGGTAGCCGTGAACGCGCATCACGGTGCGCGACGGCAGGCCGATCATCGAGTAACGGCCCCACTTCTCGCCGCCCTGCACCGACTCGAGCAGGTACGAGTTGGGTTGGTCGGCCAGTTTCAGGTAGATCGACAGCGGCGTGTCGAAGTCGGCCAGGGTTTCGCAGGCCAGGGGGATGCGGTTGTAGCCGACAGCGGCCAGGCGCAGGAATTCTTCGCGGTTCATGAGTAGCCTCGTGGCAAGCAGCAATAAGTCAGGCAAACGGATGGGCCGGCACACGCCGGCAGGCAGAAGTCAGGCGCGCCAACGCCAACGGGCCAGAGCCTTGATGACTTTCATCCAGAATTTGCCAGTAACCGCCACGGTGGACTCTCTGTCTTGTGAGGCTTGAAGGTCCGCCAACGTTATCCCAGTGGCCGGGTCTTCGCAACCGGGCAGCAAGGCGCGCAGGTCATCGATCACAAGGCTGGGGGTTTCGTCGTGGATCGGCCGGCCATGGTTGTAGCCGTAGGTCAGCCCCACGCATTGCACGCCAGCCGCCTTGGCCGCCAGCACGTCACTGCGCGAATCACCGACGAACAACGATTGTTGCGGGGTAACGCCGGCCATCTGCATGACGAACAGCAACGCCGCCGGGTCCGGTTTTTTCTGCGGCAGGGTGTCGCCGCCGATGATCCAGCGGAAATAGCGGCCGATCTTCATCTGGTCCAACAAAGGGGCGACGAAGCGCTCCGGCTTGTTGGTGATCAGTGCCATTTCCACACCCTGCTTCTGCAGCCAGCGCAGGGTGTCTTTCACGCCGGGATAAACCACGGTGAGCTCATGGCTTTGGGCATAGGCTTCCATGAACAGCGCCAGGCCCTGCTCGGCCAGCACATCATCCACAGCGTCATGCTCAATACCGCCCGCCAGTGCTCGGCGCACCAACACCTGGGCGCCATTGCCAACCCAATGGCGCACCGCCTCAAGGCCCGCAGGCGGGCGCCCAAGTTCGAGCAGCATGCGGTCCACGGCGGCGGCCAGGTCTGGCACGGAGTCGATCAGGGTACCGTCCAGATCGAACATCACCAGCCTGGGCAGCGTCCCCGGGAACAGCTGCTCGAAGCCACTCATGGGCGGGCCTGAGCCAGCTCGGCGCGCATCTTGGCAATGACTTCCTGGTAGTCCGGGGCGTTGAAGATCGCCGAGCCGGCCACGAAGGTGTCGGCGCCAGCGGCAGCGATCTCGCGGATGTTGTTGACGTTGACGCCGCCGTCGATTTCCAGGCGGATATCACGGCCACTGGCGTCGATCAGCGCACGCGCTTCGCGCAGCTTGTCGAGGGTGCCGGGGATGAACTTCTGCCCGCCGAAGCCTGGGTTGACACTCATCAGCAGCACCATGTCGATCTTGTCCATCACGTACTTCAGGGCGTCCAGGCTGGTGGCCGGGTTGAACACCAGGCCGGCCTTGCAGCCCCCGTCCTTGATCAACTGCAGCGAGCGGTCGATGTGCTGGGTGGCTTCCGGGTGGAAGGTGATGTAGGTGGCGCCAGCCTCGATGAAGTCGCCGATGATGCGGTCGACCGGGCTGACCATCAGGTGCACGTCGATCGGCGCGGTGACGCCGTACTTGCGCAGGGCAGTGCACACCATCGGGCCGATGGTCAGGTTGGGAACGTAGTGGTTGTCCATGACATCGAAGTGAACGATGTCGGCACCCGCAGCCAAAACCTTGTCGACGTCCTCACCCAGGCGGGCGAAATCGGCGGAAAGAATGGAGGGGGCAATAGCGTAGGGCTGCATGGCGCACCTGTTGGCAGAATCACGGTGGCGCGCATTGTAACTCAGGCAAACGGGTAGAGGCTGATTGGTATCAATCCGTGTCGACCAGCTGTTTCAACCTGTACCGACCTCTTCGCGGGCTTGCCCGCGAAGAGGTCGGTACAGAAAACTGACAATCAGGCAGGCTGCTGGGTTCTCAGCTTCTCGCTACGCCCACGCAACCACTCCAGGGTCAGCAGCAATATCACCGAGAAGGCAATCAGCAAGGTCGCTGCCGCTGCAATGGTCGGGCTCAGGTTTTCGCGAATACCACTGAACATCTGCCGCGGCAGGGTCGCCTGCTCGGGCCCTGCCAGGAACAGGGTCACCACCACCTCGTCAAACGACGTGGCAAAGGCGAACAGCGCCCCCGAAATCACCCCGGGCGCAATCAGCGGCAGGGTCACCCGACGGAAGGTCAGCAGTGGCGACGCGCCCAGGCTGGCCGCCGCGCGCACCAGGTTGTAGTTGAAGCCCTGCAAGGTGGCCGACACGGTAATGATGACGAACGGTACACCCAGCACCGCATGCACCAGAATCAGCGAGGTGAAGCTGTTGCCCATCCCCAGCGGTGCAAAGAACAGGTAACTGGCTACACCGATAATCACGACCGGCACCACCATCGGCGAAATCACCAGCGCCATCACCAGCGACTTGCCGGGGAAATCGCCACGGGTCAGGCCGATGGCCGCCAGGGTGCCGAACACCATGGCCAGCACCGTGGCTGCCGGGGCGACGATGATGCTGTTCTTCAGCGCCCGCATCCATTCGGCCGAGCCGAAGAAGTCCTGGTACCACTGCAGTGAGAAGCCCTGCAGCGGGTACACCAGGAAGCTGCCACTGTTGAACGACAGCGGCACGATCACCAGTACCGGCAAGATCAGGAACAGCAGGATCAAACCGCAAAGAATGCGCAGGCTGTAGAACCAGACCCGCTCCACGGGCGACATGTATGGGCTCAACATCACAAGGCTCCTCAGCTCAGGCGCAGGCGGCTGGCGCCGACCAGCCAGCTATAGATCAGGTACAACAACACAGTCGCCAGCAGCAACAGCCCGCCCAGCGCGGTGGCCATGCCCCAGTTGATGCTGGTGTTGGTGTAGAAGGCAACGAAGTAGCTGACCATCTGGTCGTTCGGGCTGCCCAGCAGTGCCGGGGTGATGTAGTAGCCGATGGCCAGGATGAACACCAGCAGGCAACCCGCACCTACACCGGCGTAAGTCTGCGGGAAGTAAACCCTCCAGAAGCTGGCGAACGGGTGGCAGCCCAGCGAAATTGCCGCACGCATGTAGCTGGGCGAAATGCCCTTCATCACGCTGTACAGTGGCAGGATCATGAACGGCAGCAGGATGTGCACCATCGAGATGTAAACGCCGGTACGGTTGAACACCAGTTCCAGCGGTTGATCGATGATGCCCATGGCCATCAGCGCGCTGTTGATCAGGCCGCCCGACTGCAGCAGCACGATCCACGCCGCCACCCGCACCAGGATCGAAGTCCAGAACGGCAGCAGCACCAGGATCATCAGCAGGTTGCTCTGCCGGGTCGGCAGGTTGGCCAGTAAATAGGCCAGTGGGTAGGCCAGCACCAGGCAGATGGCGGTGATCACCACCCCCATCCACAGGGTACGGGCAAAAATGTCCAGGTAAATGGCCTGGTCCGGGGTGGCCTTGGCCAGTTCGCCAAGGTCATCGATGCGATGGTCGACAGAGGCCAGCAGGTAGAACGACGTCACCGAACTGGTATTGCGGCGTATCGCCTGCCAGTAGGCTGGATCACCCCAACGCTCGTCGACGGCCTGCAACGCCTCCTTATAAGAGGCAGGCTCAGCCTTGAATGGCAGTGCCCGGGCGGTCTTGGTCAACAAGCTGCGGTAACCGGCCAGCTCCATGTTCAAGCGCTTGGAAAGGTCGCCAAGGGTCTGGTTCTTGCGCGATTCGGCCAGGTCCTGGCTCAGCGCCTTGTACACATCTTCGCCGGGCAGGCTCTTGCCATCCCACTGGCTGATGACTTCGACCGTGCGTGGCAGGCCGCCGACCACTTCCGGGTTGCCGACGCTCTTGTACAGCAGCGCCGCGATCGGCACCAGGAACACCAGCAGAAGAAACAGCGCCAGCGGCGCGATCAACGCCTGCGCCTTCCAGCGGTTGACCCGCTCGGCGTGCTTGAGGCGCTGCTTGAGACTTGGACCTGCGCCTTCGTTGAGGGGCACTGCAATGGCCATGGCGAACTCCGCAATACAGGCTGAAATGGGGGCTGCGATGCAGCCCCGCACACTGGACGTTTACTTCTTCGCCGCCCAGGCGTTGAAGCGTTGCTCCAGCTGCTCGCTGTTGTCGGCCCAGAAGGCCACGTCGATCTGCACCTGGTTGGCGATGTTTTCAGGCGTGGTCGGCATGTCCTTCTTCACTTCGTCCGACAGCAGGCTCACAGCCTTGGCGTTGGCCGGGCCGTAGGCGATGTTCTCGGAGTAGGTTTTCTGCTGCTCGGGCTGCACGCTGAAAGCGATGAATTTCTTCGCTTCTTCGGCATCCTTGGCGCCTTTCGGAATGGCCCAGGCATCGAAGTCGTAGATGCCGCCGTTCCACACCACCTTGAGGTTGCTCTCTTTCTGCACAGCGGCAATACGGCCGTTGTATGCAGAACTCATGACCACGTCACCCGAGGCCAGGAACTGCGGTGGCTGTGCACCCGCTTCCCACCACTGGATGCTGGGCTTGAGCTCATCGAGCTTCTTGAACGCGCGGTCCTGGCCTTCCTTGGTGGCCAGCACTTTGTAGACGTCCTTGGGCGCAACGCCATCGGCCATCAGTGCGAATTCCATGGTGTACTTGGCACCTTTGCGCAGGCCGCGTTTGCCCGGGAATTTCTTGGTGTCCCAGAAATCAGCCCAGCTGGTAGGTGCGGTTTTCAGCTTGTCGGCATTGTAGGCCATGACCGTGGACCAGACGAAGAAGCCCACGCCGCACGGCTGGATGGCACCCGGCACGTAGTCACTCTCATTGCCAAACAGGGCTGGGTCGAGCTCTTCGAACATGCCCTCATCGCAACCACGCGCCAGCTCTGGCGACTCAACCTCTACCAGGTTCCACGACACGCTCTTGGTGTCGACCATCGCCTTGACCTTCGCCATTTCGCCGTTGTACTCACCGGCGACGATCTTGCCCTTACCCGCCTTCTCCCATGGCTCGTAGAACGCTTTTACCTGGGCCGCCTTGTTGGCGCCCCCGAACGAGATCACGGTGAGGTCTGCGGCCATGACCTGGCCAGCGGCGAACAGCCCCAAGGCCAGGGCGGTCAGTTTCAACTGCTTGCGCATTCTTATTCTCTCCACAGTACAGGGTTGGTGAAGCAATCCATCAATGGGCTTCGGCAATCGGATCGAGCGCGCGGGCGTGCTCCACCTCCCAGCCCAGCGGTACTACATCGCCCACGGCCAACGCCGGGTCGAGCTCGGCAATAGGCTGTTTCACGAAGAAGTCGCCCTTGCCGCAAACTTCCAGGCGCACCCGCACGTGGTCGCCCAGGTAAATGAATTCAGCCACCCGGCCAGAGAAGCGGTTCACGCAGCTTTCGCTGTGGCCGTTCAGGCGCACGCGTTCGGGGCGGATCGACAGGGTGACCGGCTCGCCGGCCTGACCGACATTCACCGCCAGCGCCTCTACCCGCTCACCGCGCGGCAGTTGCACCTGGCAGCGCTTGCCGTCGCTGGCCAGCAATGTGCCGTTGATGCGGTTGTTCTCGCCGATGAAGTTGGCGACGAAGGTATTGCAGGGCTCTTCGTACAGCGTGCGCGGGTCGGCGATCTGCTGGATCTCGCCCTGGTGGAACACCGCCACACGGTCGGACATGGTCAGTGCTTCGCCTTGGTCGTGGGTCACGTACACCACGGTCACACCAAGGCGCTGGTGAATGTGCTTGATCTCCATCTGCATGTGTTCCCGCAGTTGCTTGTCCAGCGCGCCGAGCGGTTCGTCCATCAGCACCAGCTGTGGCTCGAACACCAGCGCCCGGGCCAGGGCCACGCGCTGCTGCTGGCCACCCGAGAGCTGGCCGGGGTAGCGCTTGGCGAAGGCATCGAGCTGCACCATGTTCAGCACGCGTTTGACCCGCTCGCTGATGTCGGTCTTGCTGAGGTTGCGCACGGTCAGCGGGAAGGCCAGGTTCTCGGCCACGGTCATGTGCGGGAACAGCGCGTAGTTCTGGAACACCATGCCGATGTCGCGCTTGTGCGGCGGCACGTTGTTGATCGAGCGCCCGGCCAGCTGGATTTCACCAGCGGTGGGCGTTTCGAAGCCGGCCAGCATCATCAGGCTGGTGGTCTTGCCCGAGCCGGAAGGGCCGAGCAGGGTCAGGAACTCGCCCTTGCGAATCTCCAGGTTGAGGTCTTTGACGATCAGCGACTCGCCGTCGTAGCTCTTCTGCACACCACGGAAGCTGACCAGCGTTTCGCTGGTTGCAGCGTTCGACTTCGCCTCGCTCATGCCTGCACCTTCTTGTTGGATGACTGCGTAGGCAAAAGAGTAGAAGAGGCGCAAGCGCCCGAAAATCGGGGGTGCTGAGAGAATGCCATCATCCGGATGGAAGATTTGTTGTAGGGATTGCCCTACAAGGATGGCGGGATTGGAATGCCCTTGCGAACACTCCACCGAACCTGTGGGAGCGGGCGTGCCCGCGAAGAGGCCGGCACAGCCATGGAGATCAGCAGGTCAGGCCCTTTCACGGGCACGCCCGCTCCCACAGGGACGTCGACAGGTTCACCGATAGCGCATGTCGCAATCAGACCAGCTTGTGCTCCATGGCGTACTTCACCAACTCCGCCAGCGAGTTCACTTTCAGCTTCTGCATCAGGCGCGCCTTGTGGGTGCTGATGGTCTTGCTCGACAGCGCCAGCTGCTGGGCGATGTCGTTGACGTTGGCGCCCTGGGCCAGGCGCTCGAACACCGAAAACTCGCGCTCCGACAGCAGCGTGTGCAACGGCCGCGACTCAGTCAGGCCCACTTCGAACACCATGCGGTCAGCCAGCGACGGGTCGATGTAACGCCCGCCACCCGCCACCCGGCGAATCGCGGTCAGCAACAGCGCCGGGTCACTGTCCTTGGTAGCATAACCTGCCGCTCCGGCCTTCAGCGCCCGCGCCGCCATTTGTGCCTCGTCGTGCATCGACAACATCAGGATCGCCGGGGCATCGTGCAACGCACGTATCCGCGGGATCGCCTCCAGGCCATTCACACCCGGCATGGAGATATCCAGCAATACCACCTCACAAGGCGTGTGGCGTAAGGTTTCGAGCAGCTGCTCGCCGTTACCGGCCTCCCCCGCCACCTGCATGTCCTTGGCCAGGCCAATCAGTTGTTTGATCCCTTCACGGACAATGGTGTGGTCTTCGGCCACCAGCACTCGAATCACGATCGCTCTCCTACTCCAACGGTATGGCCACGCTCAGGCTGGTGCCTTCGCCCGGCTCGCTGTCCAGCGTCATGCTGCCCCCCAACATCAGCACCCGCTCACGCACGCCCACCAGGCCAAACGAGGTGGGCCGGGTCTGCTCGCGGCAAAAGCCCTGGCCATCATCGCTGACCGTCATGCGCAATTGCCCCTGTGCAAGCACCAGCTCGATCTCCACGCTGTGCGCCTGGGCATGACGCATCACGTTGGTCAGTGCCTCCTGGAGGATACGGAATAACCCAATGGCCTTGGCATCGCTCAATGCTGGCAGATTATCCGGCACTTGTACCAGGCACGGGATCTGCGTGCGCGCCTCGAAACGCCGTGCCTGCCATTCGATGGCCGAGGCAATGCCGGCATCGAGGATTGGCGGGCGCAAGGCCGTGGCCACGTCGCGCACCAACTGGAACAGCTGGGCGATCAGGCGTTTCATGCTACCCAGACGCTCGTTCAGGCCCGGGTCCAGCTCGGCAAAGGCCAGCTCGCACATCGACACTTCCAGCTTGAGCACGGTCAGCATCTGCCCCAGCTCATCATGCACTTCCCGGGCGATGCGGGCTTTCTCTTCTTCACGCACGCTTTCCAGATGGGCCGACAGCTCACGGAGCTGCTCCTGGGACTTGGCCAGTGCCATTTCCGCCCGCTTGCCTTGGGTGATGTCCCACACCACGCCGTCCCACACCACCTGGCCGTTACCCAGGCGCCGGGTACTGGCCTTGATGTCGGCCCAACGCTGTTCGCCCTGGCGCGTGAGGATGCGGCCCTGCCAGGACCAGTCCTGGTCACTGGCCAGGGCCAGGTCCTGCACCCGGTGGTAATCGGCACGGTCCTCAGGGTGCACCAGGTTACGCAGCCCCATCTGCGGGTGCTGGATTTCGCCGGGCGTATAGCCCACCAGCGCCTCACTGCCTTCACTGATGTAGGGAAACTCCAGATCGCCCTCGGCCGGGTCGCGTTCCAGACGAAATACCAGCCCCGGCACATTGCCGGCAATGCCCTTCAGCCGCGCCTCGCTTTCGCGCAGTGCCGCCAGGGCACGGTGGCGCTCGGTGACGTCGGCGAGGTAGACCACCAGGTATTCGGAATCACGAAAGCGCAGAAAGCTCAGCGACAGTTCGACCGGCAGCAGGCTGTGGTCGGCCCGTCGGCATTGCGTCTCGAACTGGCCGATACCCGTTGCCCCCGTACGCGCGCCTTTCCACAGCTCCAGCCAGCGGTCCATGTCAAGGCTTGGCTCGAAGTCACCCAGCGGCCGTTCCAGCAGCTCCCCCTCGGCGTAACCCAGCATGCGCTCGGCAGCGTGGTTGGCGTAGCGCACGTGGCTGTCCCAGTTGACCCACAGGATCCCCACCGTGCTCTGGTCGATGGCGAACTGGCTCAATCGCAACGCCTCTTCGCGCACCTGGCGCTCCACCAGGCTTTCCCGCGTGGCCAACAGGCTGCGCTCCAGCTGGCGCTGCTGCCGGCGTTGCCACACCAGCGTGGCTAGCGCGCACAACAGCAGCATGCCGAACAGCAAGGCCAGGTTCTGCCAGAAGCCAGGCGACTCGCTCAGGCGTGGGTACTTCGGTTGCAACCAGCGCTGGTGCATTTGCTCCAGCTCTTTGGCCGGCAATGCCTGCAGGCCACGCTCCAGCACGTCGGCCAGCAGTGGCCAGTCGCGCCGAGAACCAATGCGCAGTAGCTGCGGCAGGCCTATATCGCCAACCACCGCCAGCTCGCTGAACTCGCTCTCACGCGACAGGCGGCTGAGCTGGGCTTCATCCAGCACGGCGAAACTGGCCTGGCCACCTACCACCAGTTGCAAGGCCTCACGCTCGTTGGGTACCCCCTGCAGGTTGAGGTTGCCGTAGTTGCCACGCAGATAATCCGCCAGTTGGCTGGGCATGCGCACCGCCACACGCTGCTCGGCTTCGAGCTTTTCCAGCTCCACCGCCATGGCCCCGGTGCGCGGCCCCACCACCAGTTGCGGCACGCGCATGTACGGGTCACTGAACAACCACAGGCGCAGGCTGGCTGGCGTCTGGGTAAGGCCTGGGGCAAAGTCGATTTCCCCGGCCTGCAGGGCATGTTCAAGGCTGGCCTGGTCGGTGAAGTTGCGCCAGGTAAGGTCGAGGCGCAGTGCCTGCGCCAGGCTGTTCACCAGTTCTACGTTGGCCCCATACAGTTGCTGCAGGCGCCGGTCGAACTGGGCGTAAGGCGCCTGCAGCACCAGGCCGACGCGCAGGCTGCGATGGCTGTCCAGCCACTGCTGCTGCGCAGGTTCCAGTACAACCGTGGGCTCCGCCTCGGTCCTGGCCAAAGCTATCAAGGGCAGCCACAAGCAGCCGATAACCAACAGGCGACGCACTCGCTTCATCTACACGCTCGTCTTGGCAAAGGCGGCCATGCAGCATGGCCGTCACGGGCAAATACTATTAGGCTGCCGGTATCATTCTGGCCTTGGGTTGACGCATGTCCACACTTTATCGCACGACGCTGGCAATGTGCTGCCTGACCTCGATCCTTCCGCTCGCCGCCTTGGCCGCCGATGCAGAAAAAGCACCCGCCACAACCGAGGCACCCGCTGCCGAAGCCCCTCGCCCGCCCCTGCTGGAGCGCAGCCAGGAAGACGCCCTGGCCCTGGAGCGGCTGGTACCCAGGGCCGAGCAACAGACGTTGCAGGCGGGCGCCGACAGCTTCCTGGCCTTGTGGAAGCCGGCCAACGACAGCGACCCGCAAGGGGCAGTGATCATCGTCCCGGGTGCTGGTGAAACGGCCGACTGGCCTAATGCCGTAGGCCCCCTGCGGCAAAAATTCCCAGATGTCGGCTGGCACAGCCTGAGCCTGAGCCTGCCGGATCTGCTGACCGACAGCCCGCAGGCGCGGGTCGAGGCCAAGCCGGCTGCCGAACCCGAAAAAACCAAGGGTGAAAGTGCGCCAGCCAAGGACGTACCCGCTGACGCCAATGCCAATGTCGCCCAGGCCACTGCTGCCGATGCCGACACGGCGGAAAGTACCGACGCCGAACAGGCCAGCGAGCAGACAGACACGGCCGACGCCGAGCGCATTTTCGCCCGCCTGGACGCTGCTGTGGCGTTTGCCCAGCAGCACAATGCCCGCAGCATCGTGCTGATCGGGCATGGCAGCGGTGCGTACTGGGCAGCCCGCTACCTGAGCGAAAAACAGCCACCGCACGTGCAGAAACTGGTAATGGTGGCGGCGCAGACGCCAGCACGGGTGGAACATGACCTGGAAAGCCTGGCGCCAACCTTGAAGGTGCCTACAGCCGATATCTACTACGCCACCCGCAGCCAGGACCGCAGCGCAGCCCAACAGCGGCTGCAGGCCAGCAAGCGGCAGAAGGACAGCCAGTACCGGCAGTTGTCGCTGATTGCCATGCCGGGGAACAAGGCGGCGGAGCAGGAGCAATTGTTCCGCCGGGTGCGGGGGTGGATGAGCCCACAGGGTTGAGCTGAAATCGATGGGGCCGCTTTGCGGCCCTGTTTTTTACAGGCCCCGCCGCTTACGGATCATGGCATACGCCTGGTGCAACTCACGGGTACGCTCGGTCGCTTCCCGCACCTGCGCCTCACTGGCGCCGGTGCCCGCCAGCTTGTCCGGGTGGTGACGGCTGACCAGCCGACGATAGGCCTGCTTGACCTTGTCGCCTTCGGTGTCCGCCTCCACCGCCAACAAGCGCAAGGCAGCCGCATAGGTCATGGGGACACCTTCCGCGCCCGTAGCCTTGCGTGGCTCGTACTCCAGCGACATGGCCTGCACCTGCCGCCGGCTCAGGCCCAGTTTCTGCCCCCAGTCCAGCAGCAGCTCACGCTCCTTGTTGCCCATCTTGCCGTCGGCCCAGACCATGCGCCAACAGGCACGCAAGGTACCTTCCGCCGCATGTGGCTGCTGGCGAATTCGCCGCAGGTGCCTGCCAAGCCGGTCCTTGCCCGCCTTGCCACGGTTGAACGCATTGATAGCGCGTAGCCGGGCCGCTTCGGCCAGGTCCAGGCGCACCATCTCCTGACGCGCCTGCTGGATGTGCTGCTCGCCCACCCGACCATCGCACTTGGCCAGGCGCCCAAGCATCACGAACAGCAACTCGTCATCGCGCAAGGCCGGGCGCCCGCCCAGGCGCTCGCGCATGTCTTCCCAGCCTTCCAGGCGCAAGCGGCGGTCAAGGGCCTGCCCAAGCAACAGGCCCAGCAAAGCGCCCGGAATGCTGGCCACGGCAAAGCCGGCGCCGGCGCCAATCAGTGTCCCTGGCCACCACATGTCAGGCGCGCTCGCCAATCAGGCGCTCGACTTCGGCCAAGCGTTCGAGCGTGCCGACATCCACCCAGTGCCCACGGTAGTGTTCGCCACTGACCTGCCCTGCCGCCATGGCCTGGCGCAACAGCGGTGCCAGCTTGAAGGCACCCGGTTGGCAGCCTTCGAACAGCGCAGGGTCCAGCACCGAAATGCCACTGAAAGTCAGCGTGCCCGGCGCCTCATCGCCATCGACAACCTGTTCGCCCAGCAGGCGGAAGTCACCTCGGCCATGGTGGCCCGGGTTGTCGACCAGCACCAGGTGAGCAAGCCCTTGCAAGGGGGCTTGCAGGCGTGCGAAGTCGTAGTCGGTCCAGACATCGCCGTTCACCAGCAAAAATGGCGCGTCACCCAACAAAGGCAGGGCCTTGAAGATGCCACCACCGGTTTCCAGCGGCTCGCCCTCGGGCGAATAGCGGATGCTCAGGCCAAAGCGGCTGCCATCACCCAGGTGGTCTTCGATCTGCTGTCCCAGCCAGGCATGGTTGATCACCACCTCGGTAACGCCTGCCGCCGCCAGGGCGCGCAGGTGGTACTCGATCAGCGGCTGACCGGCCACCGGGACCAGCGGTTTTGGGGTGTGCAGGGTCAGCGGGCGCATGCGCTCGCCTTTACCTGCTGCCAGGATCATTGCCTTCATGCACGCGCTCCGGCCTGCAACTGCGCGATCAGTTCACCCAGCTCCGCCAATTCGGGCCGGCGGCTGATCACTTCTTCTATATAGGCGAAGAAACGCGGCACGTCGCCCAGGTAACGGGGTTTACCGTCGCGGTGGCAGATACGGGCGAAGATGCCGATCACCTTCAGGTGGCGCTGCACGCCCATCAGGTCGCTGGCACGCTGGAACGCGTCGAAATCGGCCTGTACCGGGATGCCGGCAGCCTGCGCCTTCTGCCAATAGTCACGCAGCCAACCTTCGACCCGTGGCTGAGGCCAGCTGAGGAAGGCGTCCTTGAACAGGCAGGTGATGTCGTAGGTGACCGGGCCGTACACCGCGTCCTGGAAGTCCAGCACGCCGGGGTTGGGGGTGCTCTGCATCAGGTTGCGCGGCATGTAGTCGCGGTGCACCAACACCTTGGGCTGGGCCAGGGCACTGTCGATCAGCATCTGGCTGATACGCTGCCAGGCAGCCTTCTGGGCATCGGTGAAGGTCAGGCCCAGTTCACGGCCCACGTACCACTCCGGGAACAATTCCACTTCACGGCGCAGCAGCGCGTCGTCGTAGCTGGGCAGTGGCGCGTCCATCGGCAGGCGCTGGAAGGCCAGCAGTGCATCGATAGCGTCTGCGAACAGCCCGTCGGCGTTGTCGGCATCAATGATATCAAGGTATGTCTGATGGCCCAGATCACCCAGCAGCAGGAAGCCGCGCTCCAGGTCTTGGGCGTGGATCAGCGGCACATGCACGCCAGCGCTGGCCAGCAGATGGTCGATGGCGACGAACGGTCGGCAGTTCTCCTGCGGAGGCGGTGCGTCCATGACCACAAAGCTGTGGCCGGCGCCCTGCCAGCGGAAGTAGCGGCGGAAGCTGGCGTCGCTGCTGGCCGCAGTCAGGCTGCCGTTCGGCACTTCGCCCCAGGCGTTGTTGCGGAAAAGATCATTGAGCTGCTCATCGAGCCAGACCGTCAGTTGTTGCAAGCGTACATCGTGTTCAGGCATTACAAGGGTCTCCGACGGCCCTAGCCGTCAAGCGGGTCATGCTTTATTATCCAGCATCTTTTTCAGACCATCGAGAGGCGTGCGGCCCCACACGCGGGCAGATGGCACGCAGGAAGCCCGGACTAATAAGATGGCATTGAAATCCCCCGCGTTTCGTAGAAAGTTTCCGTTGCTGGTAACCGGCGGTCTGCTGGCCCTGCAACCTCTGGCCACGTCGTATGTGGTGGCAGCCGAACAGTTCGACTGCCAAGTGTCCGCTGCCGGTGGTTGGGACTGCAAGCCCAAGGCCCCAGTCAACAACCTGCCGCCGCGCCCGGTGCATGAGGGTGCTGCTGTCAGCACCGGCACCGAAGCCGCGAGCGAAGGCGAAACCGCGGACCGGCCAATGCTGGTCACCGAGGCCAAAGGCCGCGCCCTGAAGTCGCGCAGCGAAGACTACAGCCACCTGGACTGGGTTCCGCGTGAAAAACTCACCGCCGCGCAGCTGGCCGAAACCGGCCCGTACTGCGGGGGTGCGTACATCGAGCCAACCCGCCCGGGCATGGCCGACACCACGCCGAAGGACGAGTCGCCGACCTACATCAACGCCAAGGTGTCCAAGTACCAGCAGGAGCAGCAGATCGCTACCCTCGCCGGTGACGTGGTGATGCGCCAAGGCAGCATGCAGGCAGAAGCCGACGAGGCCAACCTCTACCAGACCGAGAACCGTGGCGAGCTCAAGGGCAACGTCAAGATCCGTGACAACGGCTCGCTGGTGGTCGGTGACGAGGCACAGATTCAGCTCGACACGGGCGAAGCCCAGGTCGATAACGCCGAATATGTGATGCACAAGTCGCACATCCGCGGCAGTGCCCTGTACGCCAAGCGTGGCGAAAACGCCATCATCCGCCTCAAGGACGGTACGTACACCACCTGCGAACCGGGCAGCAACGCCTGGCAGCTGAAGGGCAACAACATCACCCTGAACCCGGCCACCGGTTTCGGTACCGCGACCAACGTGACGCTGCGGGTCAAGGATTTCCCGGTGTTCTACACACCGTACATCTACTTCCCTATCGACGACCGTCGCCAGTCCGGCTTCCTGCCGCCATCGTTCAGCACCAGCAGTGACACCGGCTTCATGCTGGTGACGCCGTACTACTTCAACCTGGCGCCTAACTACGACGCCACGTTGTACCCGCGTTACATGGCCAAGCGCGGCCTGCTGATGGAAGGCGAGTTCCGCTACCTCACCAAGTCCAGCGAAGGGCAGTTCGGTGGTGCGTACCTGAACGACAAGAACGACGACCGCAAAGACCAGACTGACTACAAAGATCAGCGCTGGATGGTCAACTGGCAGCACAAGGGCGGGCTGGACGAGCGCCTGATGACCGAGGTGGACTACACCGACATCAGCGACCCGTTCTACTTCCAGGACCTGGAGTCCGACCAGATCGGTGTTGAAAGCCAGGACCTGCTGAACCAGCAGGGTGCACTGACCTACCGTGGCGACAGCTACACCGCGCGCCTGAATGTGCATGCCTACGAGATGGCAACCATCTCGAAGATCACCCCGTACGATCGCCTGCCGCAAATCACCTTCAACGGTAAGCTGCCGTACGAGCCGGGTGGGCTGAACATTGCCTACGAAACCGAGGCTGTTCGCTTCGACCGTGATCTGAAAGACGACTTCGTCCTGGATAAAGACGGCAACCCCGACTTCTCCGCCGGCGCCGCTGGCCGTCGCCTGGACCAGAACGTCAGCGGCATTGCCCGTGCAAACGGCAACCGCTACAACGTTGCGCCGTCGATCAGTCTGCCGATGGAAGCCAGCTACGGTTACCTGACGCCCAAGCTGAAGTATGCATACACCCACTACGATCTGGACCTGGACAGCCAGGGTAAAGCCCAGGCCATTGCGCAGTCGGCAAACCCGGCGTATGGCAGCTACAACAGCTCGCTGAACCGCGATGTACCTATTTTCAGCGTCGACAGCGGCCTCTACTTCGACCGCAAGACGTCGTTGTTCGGTACCGACTACAAACAGACTCTCGAACCGCGCCTGTTCTACCTCTACGTCCCGTACAAGGACCAAAAGGACATTCCGCTGTTCGACTCGGGCGAAACCCTGTTCAGTTACGACTCGCTGTTCCGCGACAATCGCTTCAGCGGCACCGACCGCATCGGCGACGAGAACAAACTGTCGCTGGGCGTGACCACCCGCTGGATCGAAGACAACGGCTTCGAGCGCCAGAACTTCAGCATCGGTCAGGCGTACTACTTCAAGGATCGTAAGGTCCAGCTGCCGGGTATCGACTACCGCACTCGCAGCGACTCGCAATCCGATGTGTCGCCGTACGCGCTTATGTACAACTACTTCTTCAACCGTGACTGGCGCTTCAATTCGGACTTCAACTGGGACCCGGACAGCCGCAGCACCCGCTCGGGCAGCGCGATGTTCCACTACCAGCCTGAAGACAACCCGAACAAGGTGCTCAACCTCGGTTATCGCTACCGTAACGACACCATCTCCTACGATTCCACGACGGGTACCTGGAAAGTGGGCGGTGGCGACTACGGTGTTCCTGGTAGCGCGAACTACATCAAGGATTACTACAAGATCCAGCAGCACGATTTCTCGGTCATCTGGCCGATCGTTCCGCAGTGGAACGTTATCGCTCGCTGGCAGCATGACTACAACCGCAACCGCACCCTGGAAGCCATGGGCGGTTTCGAGTACGACAACTGCTGCTGGAAGCTGCGCCTGATCAACCGCTACTGGATCGATTACGACGACTTCAGCCAAGCCCTCCCGGCGAACGAAAAAGGCGACCACGGTGTCTTCCTTCAGATCGTCCTGAAAGGCCTCGGTGGCGTAGTTGGCAACAAGGTCGAATCTTTCCTCGACCAAGGCATTCAAGGTTACCGTGAACGTGAAGACCAAGCTTATTGATCGACTGCGCCCGGCGTTGCTGGGCGTTGCATTGCTGAGTGGCGCGGTGCATGCCGCGGTGCAACCTCTTGATCGCGTGGTGGCCATCGTCGACAACGACGTGGTCATGCAAAGCCAGCTGGACCAGCGTGTCCACGAGGTACAGCAAACCATCGCCAAGCGCGGCGGCGGTGTGCCGCCGACCGGTGCCCTGGAACAGCAAGTACTGGAGCGCCTGATCGTCGAAAACCTGCAACTGCAGATCGGCGAACGTTCCGGCATCCGCATCACCGACGAAGAGCTGAACCAGGCCATCGGCACCATTGCCCAGCGCAATGGCATGTCGCTGGACCAGTTCCGTGCTGCCCTGGCCCACGACGGCCTGTCGTTCGACGACGCCCGCGAGCAGGTCAAGCGCGAGATGATCATCAGCCGCGTGCGCCAGCGCCGTGTGGCCGAGCGCATCCAGGTGTCGGAGCAGGAAGTGAAGAACTTCCTCAACTCCGACATGGGCAAGATGCAGATGTCGGAAGAGTACCGCCTGGCCAACATCCTGATCCCGACCCCGGAAGGCGCCAACTCGGAAGCCATCCAGGCGGCGGCGCGCCAGGTTGGCGATGTGTACCAGCAGCTCAAGCAAGGCGCCGACTTCGGCCAACTGGCCATTGCCCGCTCCGCCAGCGAAAACGCCCTGGAAGGCGGCGAAATGGGCTGGCGTAAAGCCGGCCAGCTGCCACCCGACTTCGCCAAGATGCTCAGCAGCATGCCGGTCGGCGAAATCACCCAGCCTATCCGCATCCCTAACGGCTTCATCATCCTCAAGCTCGAGGAGAAGCGCGGGGGCAGCGAGAACGTGCTGCGTGACGAAGTGCATGTACGCCACATCCTGATCAAGCCAAGCGAGATCCGCAGCGATGCGGCTACCGAGCAACTGGCCGAGCGCCTGTACGACCGCATCAAGAACGGCGAAGACTTCGGCGAACTGGCGAAGAGCTTCTCGGAAGACCCAGGCTCGGCGCTTAACGGCGGCGACCTCAACTGGGTAGACCCGAACAGCCTGGTACCGGAGTTCCGTGAACAGATGGCCAACGCCCAACAAGGCGTTGTAACCAAGCCGTTCAAGACCCAGTACGGCTGGCATGTGCTGGAAGTGCTGGGCCGCCGTGCCACCGACAGCACCGAGCAGGCTCGCGAACAGCAGGCCCTGAGCGTTCTGCGTAACCGCAAGTACGACGAAGAGCTGCAAACCTGGCTGCGCCAGATCCGCGACGAAGCCTACGTTGAAATCAAGCTGCCTGGCGCTGACCAGGCCGCCCAGTGAAGCCCCTGCGCTTCGCCGTCACTCCCGGCGAACCAGCCGGTATAGGTCCCGACCTGTGCCTGCTGCTCGCCGCAGACGCCCAGCCCCACCCCCTGATCGCCATCACCAGCCGTGACCTGCTCGCCGAGCGGGCCACGCTGCTGGGGCTGGCTGTCAGCCTGCTGCCGGTAGCCCCGGGCCAATGGCCCGACCAGCCGGCACCCGCAGGCAGCCTTTACGTCTGGGATACCCCCCTCGCTGCCCCGGTAGCGCCAGGCCAGCTCGACAAAGCCAACGCCGCGTTCGTGCTGGAGACCCTGACCCGTGCAGGCCAAGGCTGCCTGGACGGGCACTTCGCCGGGATGATCACCGCCCCGGTGCACAAGGGTGTTATCAACGAAAGCGGTATCGCCTTCTCCGGGCATACCGAGTTCCTTGCCGAACTGACCCACACCGCACAGGTGGTGATGATGCTGGCCACCCGTGGCTTGCGTGTGGCCCTGGTGACCACACACCTGCCACTGCGTGATATTGCCGACGCCATCACTGCCGAGCGCGTGGAGCGTGTAACCCGTATCCTGCATGCCGACATGCGCGACAAGTTCGGCATCGCCAACCCGCGCATTCTGGTGTGCGGCCTCAACCCGCATGCGGGCGAGGGCGGCCATCTTGGCCGCGAAGAAATCGACATCATCGAGCCGACCCTGGCCCGCCTGCGCACCGAAGGCATGGACCTGCGCGGGCCACTGCCGGCCGATACCCTGTTTACCCCCAAATATCTGGAGCACTGCGACGCGGTGCTGGCGATGTACCACGACCAGGGCCTGCCCGTACTCAAGTACAAAGGCTTCGGCGCTGCGGTCAACGTAACCTTGGGCCTGCCGATCATCCGCACGTCGGTCGACCACGGCACCGCCCTGGACCTGGCCGGCACCGGCAAGGTCGACACCGGCAGCCTGCGCGTCGCGCTGGAAACCGCCTACCAGATGGCCGAGAACCGACCATGAACGAGCAATACCAACACCGGGCGCGCAAGCGCTTCGGCCAGAACTTCCTGCACGACGCCGGCATCATCGACCGCATCCTGCGCGCCATCAACGCCAAGGCCGGCGAACACCTGCTGGAAATCGGCCCGGGCCAGGGCGCCCTGACCGAAGGCCTGCTGGGCAGCGGTGCACAGCTGGATGTGGTGGAACTGGACAAAGACCTGGTGCCGATCCTGCAGCACAAGTTCGCTGACCGCAGCAACTTCCGCCTGCACCAGGGTGACGCCCTGAAGTTCGACTTCAACCAGCTCGGCGTGCCGCCGCGCAGCCTAAAGGTGGTGGGCAACCTGCCCTACAACATTTCCACCCCACTGATCTTCCACCTGCTCAGCCATGCCGGGCTGATCCGTGACATGCACTTCATGCTGCAGAAGGAAGTGGTCGAGCGCATGGCTGCCGGCCCCGGTGGTGGTGATTGGGGGCGTTTGTCGATCATGGTGCAGTACCACTGCCGGGTCGAACACCTGTTCAACGTAGGCCCTGGCGCCTTCAACCCGCCCCCGAAAGTGGACTCGGCCATCGTCCGCCTGGTACCGCACGAAGTGCTGCCACACCCGGCCAAGGATGCCAAGCTGCTGGAGCACGTGGTACGCGAGGCATTCAACCAGCGCCGCAAGACCCTGCGTAACACCATGAAGGGCCTGCTCGACAGCGCGGCCATCGAAGCTGCCGGCGTGGATGGCAGCCTGCGCCCTGAACAGCTGGACCTGGCGGCCTTTGTGCGCCTGGCCGATCAGTTGGCTGACCAGCAAGCCTGATTTCGCCTGTACCGGCCTCTTCGCGGGCTTGCCCGCGAAGAGGCCGGCATATCCAACCTAGCCCTCAAGCCCCCTCGGCGCTGGCCCTTCCCCCTCCCAATGGCCTAGACTGCATTATTGCGTAAGCTCGCCCAAGGCCCTTGCATGTCCGACCCCCGCTATCAAATCGACGTCAGCGTCGTGACCCGCTACCTGAAAGAACAATCCGACCCCGAAAACAGTCGTTTCGCGTTCGCCTACACCATCACCGTGCAGAACAACGGCTCGCTCAAAGCCAAGCTGTTGTCGCGGCACTGGCTGATCACCAATGGTGACGGCGAAGTCGAGGAAGTGCGCGGCGCCGGTGTGGTTGGCCAGCAACCCAACATCGACCCGGGCCAGAGCCACACCTACAGCAGTGGTGCAGTTATCAGCACCCGCGTGGGCACCATGCAGGGCAGCTACCAGATGTTCGCCGAAGACGGTAAGCGCTTCGACGCCGAAATCGAGCCCTTCCGCCTGGCGGTGCCCGGGGCGCTGCACTGATGGCTACCTACGCCGTTGGCGATCTGCAAGGCTGCCTGCAACCTCTCAAGTGCCTGCTTGAACGCGTCAATTTCAACCCGGCCGTCGACCGCCTGTGGCTGGTCGGCGACCTGGTCAATCGCGGCCCCGAGTCGCTGGAAACCCTGCGCTTCCTGTACTCGATCCGCCAGTCGCTGGTCTGCGTGCTGGGTAATCATGACCTGCACCTGCTGGCGGCTTGGCACAACGTCGAGCGCCTCAAGAAAAGCGACACCCTGCGCGAAATCATCGAAGCGCCGGATGCCGATCAGCTGTTCGACTGGCTGCGCCAGCAAAAGCTGCTGCATTACGACGAGGCACGCGGCATTGCCATGGCGCACGCCGGCATCCCGCCACAGTGGACGCTCGGCCAGGCACTTGGTCTGGCGGCTGAGGTGGAAGAAGTACTGCGCGACGATGGCCGACTGAAGCTCTACCTCGACGGCATGTACGGCAACGAGCCGAACAAGTGGAGCAAGAACCTCACCGGCGTCGAACGCCTGCGGGTCATCACCAATTACTTCACCCGCATGCGCTTCTGCACCGCCGAGGGCAAGCTCGACCTCAAGAGCAAAGAGGGCCTGGGCACCGCACCCAAGGGCTACAAGCCCTGGTTCGCACACAAGGACCGCCGCTCGCGGCATGTGAAGATCATCTTCGGCCACTGGGCCGCCCTCGAAGGCCGCGCAGACGCGCCAGGCGTCATCGCACTGGACACCGGCTGCGTGTGGGGCGGCGCCATGACCCTGTACAACGTCGACAGCGGCGAATACCACCGCTGCGACTGCGCCGACGACGGCACCCTGCGCCAGCCGACACAACCCACTACACTCAACGACCACACCTGAAGGAAGTAGTACCCATGAGCGAATTCAAGCGCATCCCTCCCGAGCAGGCCTTGGAGCTTCGCAAGCAAGAAGGTGCGGTCGTCGTCGACATTCGCGACCCGCAGGCCTTCGCCGCCGGCCACATCACCGGTGCCCAGCATCTGGATAACCATTCGGTTGCCGAGTTCATCCGCAATGCCGACCTCGACGCCCCGACCCTGGTGGTCTGCTATCACGGCAACTCCAGCCAGAGCGCTGCCGCCTACCTGGTAGGCCAAGGCTTCTCCAACGTGTACAGCGTGGACGGCGGCTTCGAACTGTGGCGCGCCACCTACCCGGCCGAGACCGCCCAAGGCAGCGCCGAATAAATATTTTCATTTTTCCTGCAGCCCGCGCCCCGTGCGGGCTTGCGGCTTATCTGACGAACGGTCGTTCGTAACTTCTGCCCACCTCGCCCCTTGACCTTGCAGATAACCAACTACGCTTAAGCTCAGGCCATCCAAAAAAGGGGAGAGCCGGTACACCGGCGTGCGGGTCATCGGTAGCGTTACAGGGTGTTCTGGGGGGTTTACAGCAATCGGCGAACCCGGTTGCATGCCAGCATCAGCTGACTGATCCGGCGTCGTCTCCACGTATCGAGCGAGGTGACGTCATGAGTATTTTTAGCCACTTCCAACAACGTTTCGAGTCTACGCGCCAGGAAGAACTCTCGCTGCAGGAGTACCTCGAGCTGTGCAAAGAGGATCGCAGTGCCTACGCATCGGCGGCCGAACGGCTGTTGCTGGCCATCGGTGAGCCAGAGCTGATCGACACCTCTACCAACTCCAGGCTGTCGCGCATCTTTTCCAACAAGGTTATTCGCCGCTATCCGGCCTTTGCCGACTTCCATGGCATGGAAGAGTGCATCGACCAGATCGTTTCGTACTTCCGTCACGCCGCCCAAGGCCTGGAAGAGAAGAAACAGATCCTCTATCTGCTGGGCCCGGTGGGCGGCGGCAAATCGTCGCTGGCCGAAAAACTCAAGCAGCTGATGGAAAAGGTGCCGTTCTACGCCATCAAGGGTTCACCGGTGTTCGAGTCGCCCTTGGGTTTGTTCAACGCCACCGAAGATGGGGCCATTCTCGAGGAAGAGTACGGCATCCCACGGCGCTATCTGAACACCATCATGTCGCCATGGGCCACCAAGCGTCTGCAGGAGTTTGGCGGCGATATCTCCAAGTTCAAGGTAGTGAAACTCTACCCGTCGATTCTCAACCAGATCGCCATTGCCAAGACCGAGCCCGGCGATGAGAACAACCAGGACATCTCGGCCCTGGTCGGCAAGGTCGATATCCGCAAGCTTGAAGAGTACCCACAGAACGACGCCGATGCTTACAGCTACTCGGGCGCGCTGTGCCGGGCCAACCAGGGCCTGATGGAATTCGTCGAAATGTTCAAGGCGCCGATCAAGGTCCTGCACCCCTTGCTCACTGCCACCCAGGAAGGCAACTACAACAGTACCGAAGGCCTTGGGGCCATTCCCTATACCGGTATCCTGCTGGCGCACTCCAACGAATCGGAGTGGCACACCTTCCGCAACAACAAGAACAACGAAGCGTTCATCGACCGGATCTACATCGTGAAGGTGCCGTACTGCCTGCGCGTCAGCGATGAGATCAAGATCTACGACAAACTGCTGGTCAACAGCTCGCTGTCCAAGGCCCATTGCGCGCCGGATACACTCAAGATGCTGGCTCAATTTACGGTGCTTTCCCGCCTTAAAGAGCCGGAAAACTCCAATATCTATTCCAAGATGCGCGTTTACGACGGGGAGAACCTCAAGGATACCGATCCGAAGGCCAAGTCGATCCAGGAATACCGTGACTCCGCTGGCGTTGATGAAGGCATGAACGGCCTTTCGACCCGCTTCGCCTTCAAGATCCTGTCCAAGGTGTTCAACTTCGACCCACACGAGATTGCCGCCAACCCGGTCCACTTGCTGTACGTGCTGGAACAGCAGATCGAACAGGAACAGTTCCCGGCGGAAGTACGCGAACGCTACCTGCGCTACCTGAAGGAATACCTGGCACCACGCTACATCGAGTTCATCGGCAAGGAAATCCAGACGGCCTACCTGGAGTCCTACAGCGAATACGGCCAGAACATCTTTGACCGCTATGTGCTGTACGCCGACTTCTGGATTCAGGACCAGGAATACCGCGACCCGGAAACCGGCGAAATCCTCAACCGCATCGCCCTCAACGAGGAGCTGGAAAAGATCGAGAAACCGGCCGGCATCAGCAACCCGAAAGACTTCCGCAACGAGATCGTCAACTTCGTACTGCGCGCACGCGCCAACAACAACGGCAAGAATCCAAGCTGGCTGAGCTATGAAAAACTGCGGGTCGTGATCGAGAAGAAAATGTTCTCGAACACCGAAGACCTGCTGCCCGTCATCAGCTTCAACGCCAAGGCCAGCAAAGAGGACCAGAAGAAACACAACGACTTCGTCACCCGGATGGTGGAGCGTGGATACACCGACAAACAGGTGCGCCTGCTGTCGGAATGGTACCTGCGGGTCAGGAAATCGCAATAAAGCGACAAGCTATACACCGCGCGCCCAAGGCTGCCATGCCGGCCTTGGGCGGCGGCAGCTGCTTTGCTGCCATGACGTGCAGCAGCTCGTAGCTTGAAGCGTGCAGCTGTTCCCAGCTACCGGAGGGACCATGAGCTACGTTATCGACCGACGCCTGAACGGCAAGAACAAGAGCACGGTCAACCGCCAGCGCTTTTTGCGGCGGTACCGCGAACACATCAAGAAGGCCGTCGAAGAGGCGGTGAGCCGCCGTTCCATCATGGACATGGAACATGGCGAGCAGATCAGTATTCCCGGTCGCGACATCGACGAACCGGTGCTGCACCATGGTCGCGGGGGCAAACAGACCATCGTGCATCCTGGCAACAAGGAATTCACTGCCGGGGAACACATCCCAAGGCCGCAAGGCGGTGGGGGTGGCGGCGGTGGCCGTGGCAAGGCCGGTAATTCCGGCGAAGGCATGGACGAATTCGTCTTCCAGATCACTCAGGAAGAGTTCCTCGAATTCATGTTCGAAGACCTCGAACTGCCCAACCTGGTCAAGCGTCACCTGACAGGCGCCGACACCTTCAAGACCGTGCGCGCCGGTATCGCCAATGAAGGTAACCCATCGCGCATCAATATCGTGCGTACCCTGCGCTCGGCCCATGCCAGGCGTATCGCCCTGACCGGAAGCAGCCGCGCACTGCTGCGCGAAGCACAAAAGGAACTCGCCCGCCTGCGGGTCGAAGAACCGGACAATTTCACCGATATCCAGGAAGTCGAACAGGAAATCGAACGCTTGAAGGCGCGCATCAACCGCCTCCCCTTCCTCGATACCTTCGACCTCAAGTACAACCTGCTGGTCAAGCAGCCCAACCCCAGCTCGAAGGCGGTGATGTTCTGCCTGATGGACGTGTCCGGCTCGATGACCCAGGCCACCAAGGACATCGCCAAGCGCTTCTTCATCCTGCTGTACCTGTTCCTCAAGCGTAACTACGACCGCATCGAAGTGGTGTTCATCCGCCACCACACCAGCGCCCGGGAAGTCGACGAGGAAGAGTTCTTCTACTCGCGGGAAACGGGCGGCACCATCGTTTCCAGCGCACTCAAGCTGATGCAGGAGATCATGGCTGAACGCTACCCGGCCAGCGACTGGAACATCTATGCCGCGCAGGCCTCCGACGGCGATAACTGGAACGACGACTCGCCCATCTGCCGCGAGATCCTCTCCAAGCAGATCATGCCGCATGTGCAGTACTACACTTACGTCGAGATCACTCCCCGTGAGCACCAGGCGCTGTGGTATGAATACGAACGCATCGGTGAAGCCTACCCCGATACGTTCGCTCAGCAGCAGCTGGTATCGGCCGGCGACATCTACCCGGTCTTCCGTGAACTCTTCCAGCGCAGGTTAGCCACATGACCGCCAGAGCACAGAGACGCCAACCCATTTCCACCGGGTCCGAGTGGACGTTCGAGCTGATCCAGACCTACGATCGGGAAATCAGCCGCCTGGCCGAGCGTTACGCCCTGGACACCTACCCCAACCAGATCGAGGTGATCACGGCCGAGCAGATGATGGACGCCTACGCCTCGGTCGGCATGCCGCTGGGCTATCACCATTGGTCCTACGGCAAGCAGTTCCTCAGCACAGAAAAGTCGTACAGCCGTGGCCAGATGGGCCTGGCCTACGAGATCGTGATCAACTCCGACCCGTGCATCGCCTACCTGATGGAAGAAAACACCATGTGCATGCAGGCACTGGTGATCGCCCATGCCTGCTACGGGCATAACAGTTTCTTCAAGGGCAACTACCTGTTCCGCACCTGGACTGACGCCAGTTCGATCATCGACTACCTGGTGTTCGCCAAGCAGTACATCGCCCAGTGCGAAGAGCGTCATGGCATTGATGCAGTGGAAGACCTGATCGACTCCTGCCATGCCCTGATGAACTACGGTGTCGACCGCTACAAGCGGCCCTACCCCATTTCTGCCGAGGAAGAGCGGCGTCGGCAACAGGAGCGCGAGGAGCACCTGCAGCGCCAGATCAATGACCTGTGGCGCACCATTCCGAAAAGCGCGGAGAAGGGTAACGACCGCGATGACGGGCGTTTCCCCGCCGAACCTCAGGAAAACATCCTGTATTTCATCGAGAAAAACGCCCCGCTGCTTGAACCCTGGCAGCGCGAAGTGGTGCGCATCGTGCGCAAGATTGCCCAGTACTTCTACCCGCAGCGCCAGACCCAGGTAATGAACGAAGGCTGGGCGACGTTCTGGCACTACACCCTGATGAACGACCTGTACGACGAGGGGTTGATTACCGAAGGCTTCATGATGGAGTTCTTGCAGTCGCACACCAGCGTGGTGTTCCAGCCTGGCTTCGACAGCCCGTACTACAGCGGCATCAACCCGTACGCATTGGGCTTTGCCATGTACACCGACATCCGCCGCATGTGCGAAAACCCGACCGAGGAAGATCGCCGCTGGTTCCCCGACATTGCCGGCAGTGACTGGCTTTCTACCATCAAGTTCGCCATGAGCAGCTTCAAGGACGAAAGCTTCATCCTGCAGTACCTGTCACCCAAGGTGATGCGCGACCTCAAGCTGTTCAGCATCCTCGATGACGACCAGCGCGACGACCTGCTGGTGCCCGCGATTCACGATGAAGCCGGGTATCGGGTGATTCGTGAGCAACTTGCAGCACAGTACAACCTGGGCAACCGTGAACCGAACGTGCAGATCTGGAGCGTCGACCGCCGTGGCGACCGCTCGCTGACCCTGCGCCACCAGCAGCACAACCGCAAACCGCTGGGCGACTCGACCGATGAAGTGCTCAAGCACCTGCACCGCCTGTGGGGCTTCGATATCCACCTGGAAACCGTGCAAGGTGAGCAGGTGATAAAGACCCATCACATGCCGCCGCGTGGCGAGCATGGCGAAAGCGCGGACTACGGGCGCATGGACCTGGCGGTCATCCACCACCTCTAGTGCAACGCCATGACGGCCGACAGGTTATCCTGTCGGCAGTTATGGAGAGCTGCACATGCACATCTACAAAGTCGGCGGCGCCGTGCGCGACCGCCTGCTCGGCCGCCCGGTCAGCGATATCGACTGGCTGGTGGTGGGCGCCACCGTCGAAGAAATGCTCGCCAATGGCTATCGGCCGGTCGGCGCCGATTTCCCGGTGTTCCTGCACCCGAAAACCGGCGAGGAATACGCGCTGGCGCGCACCGAGCGCAAGAGCGGGCGCGGCTATGGCGGTTTCACCTTTCACGCCAGCCCTGACGTGACCCTGGAAGAAGACCTGATCCGCCGCGACCTCACCATCAATGCGATGGCCGAGGATGAGGCGGGCACGGTGTACGACCCTTACCACGGCAAGGACGATCTTGATCAACGCCTTTTACGCCACGTTTCCCCGGCGTTTGCCGAAGATCCTTTGCGTGTGCTACGCGTTGCCCGCTTTGCTGCCCGCTATGCACCACTGGGTTTCCGGGTTGCCGACGAAACCCTGGAGCTGATGCGTCAGATCAGTGCCTCTGGCGAGCTGCAGGCCTTGACTGCCGAACGTAGCTGGAAGGAAATCGAGCGGGCGCTGATGGAAGCCCAACCGCAGGTGTTCTTCCAGGTGCTGCGCGCGTGCGATGCCCTACAGGAGCAACTGCCCGAGCTTCTAGACGATTCCCAGGCCCTGGCGGCGCTGGAGCAAGCAGCATTGCACAAGCAGCCACTGCACATACGCTGGGCCTGCCTGCTGCATGGGCTGGAACCAGCATCGATCAAAGCCGTCAACCAGCGCCTCAAGGCGCCGCGGGAATGCCAGGAATTGGCACTGCTGACAGGGGAATGCCTGGCACAGGGCAATCATGCGCTGGATTTACCTGCTGCGGCACTGCTGGAGCTGTTGCAAAAGTTCGATGTGTATCGGCGACCGCAGCGGTTCGAGGACTTCATTGCCGCGTGCGAGATGGTGGCGCTGGGTGATGGCAAGGAGGGTTATCCACAGGCAGCTTATCTGCGGGGTGCATCCACCGCAGCGCGAGCGGTGGATGTGAAGCCCTTGGTGCAGGCCGGGCTGACGGGCCAGGCACTGGGCGAGGCGCTAAAGGCTGAGCGATTGAAGGCGATTGAAGCCTACAGCGGTGTTGCAGAAGGGTGATTTTTCGGCTGCCCGTACTGGCCCTTTCGCGGCTAAAGCCGCGAAAGGGCCAGTACAGACTTATGCCGGTGTCAACTGCAACCCACGCCATTCAAAGGCGACCGGCGCCAACACCTGATCGATCTGCGCCTCTTGCCACAACTTCGCCATGGTCTTGCCCGCCCCCGGATGCACCAGCTCAGGCGCCAGCAACGACAACGGCCACAGCACAAACGCGTTCTTCAGGATCTCGGCCCTGGGCAGCACCAGCCCATCGAACGTACCGTGCAAATCGTCATACATCAGCACGTCGATATCCAGCGGCAACCCTTTACGGTCCGGCGCATAGCGGCCATTGTCGGCCTCGATGAACTTCAGCCGGCGGTCCAGCTCTATCAAGGGCAACGCGGTTTGCCCGGTCACCACAAAGTTGATGAATGGCCCGCTCTTGATCCCCACCGCCTGGCTTTCGAACGCCGGTGAGCAGCGCATGTCGGTCAGGATGCCCGCCAGGGCATCGAGCCCCGCGCACAAATGCGCCTCGCGGTCGATGTTGCTGCCAAGCCCCAGGTAAACCGTGCTCAGAGACATCCGCGCTCGATCTCCACGCCTACACCACCACGGGCCGCCGGCACCGCCCCCGGCTTGGTCAGTTTCAACCGCACCCACGGGATCTGGAACTCTTCCATCAATGTGGCCACCAGGCGCTCGGCAAAGGTTTCCACCAACTCGAAGCGCGCCTGCTCGGCAAACGCCTGGACGCGCGCCGACACGCTGGCATAGTCCAGCGCCAGGCTCAGGTCGTCACCCGCCGCCGCCGGGCGGTTGTCCCAGGCAAAGCTCAGGTCCAGGCGCAAGCACTGGCGAATATCCCGCTCCCAGTCATAGGCACCGATGACGGTATCGACTTCCAGGCCTTCGATGAACACTCTGTCCAAGCACTTCTCTCCACAGCACGACAAGGGCGACTGGCGCCGTTAGAATCAGGGCGTCCTCGCCCGGAATAGTTAGCATGTTTTGGTTACTGGCGTTGCTCGCCTACCTGCTCGGCTCGCTGTCCTTCGCCATTGTCCTCAGCCGCCTTTCGGGCAGCCCGGACCCGCGTTCCAGCGGCTCAGGCAATGCCGGCGCCACCAACATGCTACGCCTGGCAGGCCGTAAACTGGCGATCCTGACCCTGCTTGGCGACCTGTGCAAGGGCCTTTTGCCGGTATTGCTTGCCCGCTTTGCCGGGCTGGACCTGCACGCGCAAGCCTGGGTAGGCGTATGTGCGGTGCTGGGCCACCTGTTCCCGCTGTATTTCTGCTTCCGCGGTGGCAAAGGCGTAGCCACCGCCGCCGGCATGCTCATGGGCCTGTACTTCCCGGCCGCGCTGCTGGCCATCGGCGCCTGGCTACTGACGTTTTACCTTACCCGTACCAGCTCGCTGGCGGCGCTGATTGCCACGCCACTGACCTTGCCATTGCTGGCCTGGCGCGAGCCGGAAGCCCTGCTACCGATCACCGTGCTGACGGTGATGATCGTGTGGCGCCACCGCAGCAACCTGCGCGACCTGTTTGCCGGGCGCGAACGGCACTTCTGAAACCTACAGCGGCGGCAACTGTTCCATCGGCCAGCGTGCCTGCACGCTGATGGCCAGGTCCTGCTGCTGCCCGGCCAACAGGCGCTGGCAGCCGGCGTAAGCGATCATCGCGCCATTGTCGGTACAAAACTGTGGCCGCGCGTAGTACACGTTGCCCTTGATGCTGCCGAGCATGTCCTCGAGGGAGGCCCGCAACGCCTTGTTGGCACTCACGCCACCGGCGATGACCAGGCGCTTGAGGCCAGCCTGCTTGAGCGCCCGCTTGCACTTGATGGTCAAAGTCTCCACCACCGCCTGCTGGAATGCCAGGGACACGTCGCAACGGGTTTGCTCACCGTCGTCGCCAGCATCCTTGCATTGCTGCCAGGTGTTGAGGGCAAAGGTTTTCAGGCCGCTGAAGCTGAACTCCAGGCCCGGGCGATCAGTCATCGGCCGTGGGAAAACGAAACGCCCAGGCACACCCTTTTCAGCAAGGCGCGCGATTTCCGGGCCACCGGGGTAGTTGAGACCGATCAGCTTGGCGGTCTTGTCGAACGCCTCACCGGCAGCGTCATCCAGGCTCTCGCCCATCAGTTCGTACTGGCCGATACCATCGACCCGAACCAACTGGGTATGCCCGCCGGAAACCAACAAAGCGACGAACGGAAACTCCGGTGGGTTTTCTTCCAGCATGGGCGCCAGCAAGTGGCCTTCCATGTGGTGTACGCCAATTGCCGGAATGTCCCAGGCAAAGGCCAGTGCCTGGGCGCAGGAAGCACCCACCAGCAATGCACCGACCAGGCCAGGGCCTGCGGTGTAGGCGATGGCGTCGATCTCGGTGGCGACGCAACCGGCCTCGTCCAGCACCTGGCGGATGAGCGGCAGCATGCGCTTGACGTGGTCACGCGAGGCAAGCTCGGGCACCACACCGCCAAACACGCGGTGCAGGTCGATCTGGCTGAACAGTGCGTCGGCCAACAAACCGCGTTCACTATCGTATAATGCGACACCAGTTTCGTCGCAGGATGTTTCCAATCCCAGTACTAGCATGGGTTCGTCCCTTGTGGGGGCTGAATTCGAAGCCGCGCATGATAGTCCCCGTGTCGGATGCCGACCAGCGGTTTTCGATCAGAGGCTTTGCATTCCGGCTTGCTAAGGGTTAACATCCGCAACCCTTGAAAACCGACGTTCTCCAGCACACCTTTGTTTTGCCAGGAGCACGTCTACCCCGGTAATGAATTAAGGTAGCCCTGGATGCCAGCCGTCAAAGTTAAAGAGAACGAACCCTTCGACGTAGCTCTGCGTCGTTTCAAGCGCTCCTGCGAAAAAGCCGGTGTACTGGCTGAAGTTCGTAGCCGCGAGTTTTACGAGAAGCCGACCGCAGAGCGTAAGCGCAAAGCAGCTGCCGCTGTTAAGCGTCACGCCAAGAAAGTTCAGCGCGAACAGCGCCGCGCCGTTCGTCTGTACTAATACAGGCGTTCAACGCAAAGCTTCTGCCCTGCCCGGCTAACCGCCGGGCGATGGCAGTGGTCGCTTCAAACTTGAGCAGCTAGCTCAAGGCCCTGCACAAGCGTCATGCGAACTGCACATGGGCAACCTGCCTGAAACGTCAGAGCTGGTCCTTCTTGCTGTATGACCAGACGTGCACGTCCGACTGACGGGCCCTCAAGGGCCGGCGACGAGCACACTCCCTCGCACTTCCCCAAGCAACACTCGCCCCATTCGGCGCGTGAGCGATTAGACTTGCCAGTTGCCAGATGACGAGACTGCCATGGCCGGGCTGATTCCCCAGAGCTTCATTGACGACCTGATCAACCGCCTCGACATCGTCGATGTGGTGAGTTCGCGCGTCCAGCTGAAAAAAACCGGCAAGAACTACTCCGCCTGCTGCCCGTTCCACAAGGAGAAAACCCCCTCCTTCACGGTCAGCCCCGACAAGCAGTTCTACTACTGCTTCGGCTGCGGCGCAGGCGGCAACGCCCTGGGCTTCGTCATGGACCACGACAACCTGGACTTCCCCCAGGCCGTCGAGGAACTGGCCCGCGCAGCCGGCATGGAAGTGCCCCGCGAACAGGGCCGCCGCGACCACAAGCCGCGCCAGCCCACCGACTCGCCACTGTACCCGCTACTGGATGCCGCCTCGGAGTTCTACCGCCAGGCCCTGCGCAGCCACCCGACCCGCAAGGCGGCGGTGGATTACCTCAAAGGCCGCGGCCTGTCCGGGGAAATTGCCCGCGACTTCGGCCTGGGATTTGCCCCGCCAGGCTGGGACAACCTGCTCAAGCACCTGGGTGCCGACACCCTGCAGCAGAAAGTGATGATCGACGCCGGCCTGCTGATCGAGAACGCCGAAAGCGGCAAGCGTTACGACCGCTTCCGCGACCGGGTGATGTTCCCGATCCGCGACAGCCGTGGGCGCATCATCGCCTTCGGCGGCCGGGTACTCGGCGACGACAAGCCCAAGTACCTGAACTCCCCGGAAACCCCGGTGTTCCACAAGGGCCAGGAACTGTACGGGCTGTACGAGGCGCGCAAGCACAACCGCAACCTCGACGAAATCATCGTCGTCGAGGGCTACATGGACGTCATCGCCCTGGCCCAGCAAGGCTTGCGCAATGCCGTGGCCACCTTGGGCACCGCCACCAGCGAAGAGCACCTCAAGCGGCTGTTCCGCGTGGTGCCCAGCGTGCTGTTCTGCTTCGACGGCGACCAGGCCGGGCGCAAGGCCGCCTGGCGTGCGCTGGAGTCGACCCTGTCGAACCTGCAGGACGGCCGCCGCGCGCGCTTCCTGTTCCTGCCCGAAGGCGAAGACCCGGATAGCCTGGTGCGCGCCGAAGGCACCGATGCCTTCATGGCCCGTATCAACCAGCACGCCCAGCCCCTGGCCGACTACTTCTTCGAACAGCTGAGTGTCGAAGCCGACCCTCGCTCACTGGAAGGCAAGGCGCACATGGCGACCCTGGCCGCACCGTTGATCGAAAAGATCCCTGGCGCCAACCTGCGCCAGTTGATGCGCAACCGTCTGAAGGAAATCACCGGCCTCGACCCGCAGCAGGTCGAGCAACTGGCGCAACAGGCACCCGCGGCCAACAGCGTGCCGGACTACGACCCTGGCTACGACTACGACGCCATGGCCAGCTACACCCCCGACTTCGGCGACATGCCGCAGCACGACTACGCCCCTGTTCATCAGGAACAGGAGTGGAAGCCGAACAAGGGCGGCGGCAAGAAGCAATGGAGCGACAAGCCCTGGGACAAGAACCGCAAAGGCGGCAAACCCTGGCAGCAACGCGACGAAGCGCCGCCACGCGTACCGGCCCCGGTCGAGCCACCCACCCTGGCGGCCTTGCGCACCCTGCTGCACCACCCGCTGCTGGCCGGCAAGGTGGAAGACGCCAGCCATTTTGCCGACGAAGAACATCTGTACAGCCAGCTGCTGGTGGCGCTGATCGAAGCCGCGCAGAAAAATCCTGGGCTAAGCTCAATGCAGTTGATCGCACGTTGGCACGGCACCGAACAGGGCCGCCTGCTGCGGGCGCTGGCAGAAAAGGAATGGCTGATCGTGGCCGACAACCTTGAACAACAGTTTTTCGACACTATAACTAGCTTGTCCGCCCGCCAACGCGAGCGCAGCCTGGAACAACTGCTCAGGAAATCACGTCAAAGCGAATTGACCAGCGAGGAAAAAACCCAGCTCCTCGCCCTGCTGAGCCGGAATGTTCCCGCACAAACGCCGACCTCATCTGGCGCGTGAGGCCCATGCTCGGGTATAATCCTCGGCTTGTTTTTTGCCCGCCAAGACCTTCAGTGGATAGGGTGTTATGTCCGGAAAAGCGCAACAGCAGTCTCGTATCAAAGAGTTGATCACCCGCGGTCGTGAGCAGGGCTACCTGACTTACGCGGAGGTCAACGACCACCTGCCTGAGGATATTTCAGATCCGGAACAGGTGGAAGACATCATCCGCATGATCAACGACATGGGGATCAACGTATTCGAGAGTGCTCCGGATGCGGATGCCCTTCTGTTGGCGGAAGCCGACACCGACGAAGCCGCGGCCGAAGAAGCCGCTGCTGCGTTGGCGGCAGTTGAAACCGATATCGGCCGCACGACCGACCCGGTGCGCATGTACATGCGCGAAATGGGTACCGTCGAGCTGCTGACCCGCGAAGGCGAAATCGAAATCGCCAAGCGTATCGAGGAAGGCATCCGTGAAGTCATGGGCGCCATCGCCCACTTCCCGGGCACTGTCGACTACATTCTCGGCGAATATGACCGCGTCACCACCGAGGGTGGCCGTCTGTCGGACGTTCTCAGCGGTTACATCGACCCTGACGACAACATCGCTGCACCGACCGAAGAAGTGCCGATCCCTGGCACCAAGGCCGCCGCTGCGAAAGAAGAGGCCGACGACGACGAAGAAGAGTCCGAAGGCGGTGACGACGAGGAAGAGGCCGAAAGCGGCCCTGACCCGGTCGTCGCAGCCCAGCGTTTCGGTGCGGTATCCGAGCAGCTTCAGGCGACCACCAAGGTCCTGAAGAAAAACGGTCGTACCCACAAGGAAAGCGTCGAGGCCCTGCAGGCCCTGGCCGACCTGTTCATGCCCATCAAGCTGGTACCGAAGCAGTTCGAGGTACTGGTCGAGCGTGTACGTGATGCCCTGAACCGCCTGCGCCAGCAAGAACGCGCCATCATGCAGCTGTGCGTGCGTGACGCCCGCATGCCGCGTGCCGACTTCCTGCGCATGTTCCCAAGCAACGAAACCGACCAGACCTGGAGCGGTGACCTGGCCAAGCGCAACACCAAGTGGGCTGCTGCCCTGGGTGAAAAGGACGCCGCCATCGTTGCCTGCCAGCAGAAGCTGATCGACCTTGAGACCGAAACCGGCCTGACCGTTGCCGAGATCAAGGAAATCAACCGTCGCATGTCGATCGGTGAAGCCAAGGCCCGCCGCGCCAAGAAAGAAATGGTCGAGGCGAACTTGCGTCTGGTGATCTCCATCGCCAAGAAGTACACCAACCGTGGCCTGCAGTTCCTCGACCTGATCCAGGAAGGCAACATCGGCTTGATGAAAGCGGTGGACAAGTTCGAATACCGTCGCGGCTACAAGTTCTCGACCTACGCCACCTGGTGGATTCGTCAGGCGATCACCCGCTCGATCGCCGACCAGGCACGCACCATCCGTATTCCGGTGCACATGATCGAAACGATCAACAAGCTCAACCGTATTTCCCGCCAGATGCTGCAGGAAATGGGCCGTGAACCGACCCCGGAAGAGCTGGGCGAGCGCATGGAAATGCCTGAGGACAAGATCCGCAAGGTATTGAAGATCGCCAAAGAGCCGATCTCCATGGAAACCCCGATCGGTGACGACGAAGATTCGCACCTGGGCGACTTCATCGAGGACTCGACCATGCAGTCCCCGATCGACGTTGCCACGGTCGAAAGCCTCAAGGAAGCCACCCGCGACGTGCTCTCGGGCCTGACCGCACGCGAAGCCAAGGTGCTGCGCATGCGTTTCGGTATCGACATGAACACCGACCACACCCTCGAAGAGGTGGGCAAGCAGTTTGACGTAACGCGTGAGCGTATCCGTCAGATCGAAGCGAAGGCGTTGCGCAAACTGCGCCACCCGACTCGCAGCGAGCACTTGCGCTCCTTCCTCGACGAGTGAAGACAAACCCCGGCCCAGGCCGGGGTTTTTCTTTAGTGGCCCGAAACATAAAGCCCGGCTTCCACTGCACATCTGCCGCAATGCCCGTCTACACTCGACTTCAGACCACCTGAATGTGAGGCTGCCATGTCCTTGAAGCCGGCCATTCTGTTGCTGCTCCTGATGCTGTGGAACACAACGGCCGGCGCCCTGACCCTGACAGACGAGGAAAAAGCCTGGCTGGCTGCCCACCCGCAGCTAAGCCTGGGTGTCGACGCCTCTTGGCCACCGTTCGAGTTTCGCGACCAGGAGGGCCGGTACCAGGGATTGGCCGCCGATTACATCGCCATGATCCAGCAACGTCTGGGTGTGACGCTAAAACCGGTCGAACCCAGTAGCTGGACCGAGGTATTGGCGCAGGCGCGCGAAAGCCGTATCGACCTGCTGCCCGGCATCATGTCTACCCCTGAACGCCAGGGCTACCTGGCTTTCACCCGCCCATACCTCGACTTTCCCATTGTCATCCTTGCCCACAAAGGCGGCGCACAGCCGCGCAAACTGGAGGACCTGTACGGCCTGAAAATCGCTGTGGTCGAAAACTACGCCCCCCACGAGTTGCTGCGCACCCACCACCCGGACCTCAACCTGGTCGCACTGCCCAATGTAAGCTCCACGCTGCAGGCCTTGGCCACCGATCAGGTAGATGCCGTCGTCGGCGACCTCGCTTCCAGCATCTGGAGCCTGCGCCAGCTCAAGCTCGACGGCCTCTACGTCAGTGGCGAAACGCCCTATCGCTACCAACTGGCGATGGCCGTCCCCCGCAGCAACCACGTACTGGTCGGTATTCTCGACAAAGTGATGGCCGACATGAGCAGCAGCGAAGTCAGCCAGATACAACAGCGCTGGGTAGGCAATGTGGTCGACCAGCGGATGTTCTGGTCCGACCTGCTGGTGTATGGCCTGCCAACGGTGTTGTTGCTGATGGCCGTACTGGCCGTGGTGATCCGCATCAACCGCCGCCTCAGTTCGGAAATTTCACGGCGCATTGCCTTGGAGCAGGAGCTGCGCAGCAGCGAATACCACTACCGCGGCTTGATAGAAAGCCTGTCGGCCATCGCCTGGGAAGCCGATGCCAACGACTTCACCTACAGCTACGTTTCGCCGCATGCCGAAGACCTGCTTGGCTACCCCCTGAATGACTGGCTCAAGCCTGGCTTCTGGCGCAGCATTCTGCACCCGGAAGACGCCCTCTGGGCCCAGGCCTACTGCGACAGCGAAACTGCAGCCGGGCGCGACCACAGCCTGGATTACCGGGTAATCCGGGCCGACGGACAACCCCTCTGGGTACGCAACATCGTCAGCATGATCAAACACGGCCACCAACCGGTGATGCGCGGGCTGATGATCGACATCAGCGAAACCAAGCGCACCGAAGATGCCCTGCGTTTGTCCGAGCAGAAGTTCGCCTCGGTGTTCCAGCAGTGCCCCGATATTTTGCTAATCGCCCGTCACAGTGACGGTTGCCTGTTGGAGGTGAACGAAGCTTTCGAAGAACAGATCGGCCTGACCCCAGGCCAGGTGATTGGCCGTACCGCCACCGACCTCAACCTGTGGGGTGTCGAAGGCAGCGGCCCGCGGGTGCTCGAACGCCTGCACCAGGGCGGTATCCGTAACCTTGAAATGAGCTTCCGCCGCAGCAACGGCCAACTGTTCACCGGCCTGACCTCGGCCGAAACCTTCGAGCTCGACGGCACCCCGGCGCTGGTGGTGGCAGTACGCGATATCAGCCAGCTCAAGGAAACCCAGGAACAGCTGCAAACCTCGGAAGAGAAGTTCGCCAAAGCTTTCCACGCCTCGCCCGACGGCCTGTTACTGTCGCGCCAGAGCGACGGTTTGCTGCTGGAGGTGAACGAGGGCTTCTGCCGCCTCACCGGCTATGACCTCAACCCGACCATCGACCAGACCTCGCTGGACCTGGGTATCTGGGTCGACCTCAACGAGCGCAAGCGCCTGGTCGACCAGCTCAACCGCGACGGCTTCGTGCGCGACTTCACCTGCCACATCCGCCGCAGTGACGGGCAGATCCGCCTCTGCGAGCTATCCGCCAGGCCCCTGCCGATTGCCGGCGTCGATTGCATGCTGACCATTGCCCGCGACATCACCGAACGCCATCTGATGCAGGAAAAGCTACAACTGGCGGCCACCGTGTTCGAAAACACCGCCGAAGGCGTGCTGATCACCGACATCGACCAACGTATCAGTGCCGTCAACCGCGCCTTCAGCGAAATCACCGGCTATAGCGAAATCGAAGCCCTTGGCCAAACCCCGCGCCTGCTCGCTTCCGGCCAACACGACAGCGCCTTCTACGCCGCCATGTGGCACCAGCTTACCGACGAAGGCCACTGGCAAGGCGAGATCTACAACAAGCGCAAGAACGGCGAACTGTACCCCGGCTGGCTGACCATCAGTGCGGTGCGCAACAACGAGCGCGAGATCACCCATTTCGTGGCCGTGTTTGCCGATATTTCCAGCCTCAAGCACGCCCAGGCCAAGCTCGACTACCAGGCCCACCACGACCCGCTGACCGGCCTGCCCAACCGTGCCCTGTTCGAGAACCGCCTGCAGGCCGTGCTTACCTGCGCGCAAGTATCAAACCGCCAGGGCGCGGTGCTGTTCCTCGACCTCGACCGCTTCAAGCACATCAACGACAGCCTGGGCCACCCGGTCGGCGACCTGCTGCTCAAAGGCATCGCTCAGCGCCTGAAGGAGCAGGTGCGTGACGTCGACACCGTGGCCCGCCTGGGCGGCGACGAGTTCATCATCCTGCTACCTGGCTTGCACAAGCCCAGTGACGCCAGCACCATCGCCAACAAGCTGCTGGCCTGCTTCGTCGCGCCGTTCCAGGCCGGTGAGCACGAGTTCTTCACCAGCGCCAGTATCGGCATCAGCCTGTACCCACAGGACGGCACTGATGTCGCGACACTGATCCGCAACGCCGACGCGGCCATGTACCGCTCCAAGGCCAAAGGCCGCAACCGCGTCGAAGCCTACACCCGCGACCTCACCGCTCAGGCCAGCGAGCGCATCGCCCTTGAGCACGAGCTGCGCCGCGCCGTCGAACGCAACGAAATGAGCCTGTGCTTCCAGCCCAAGCTCAGCCTCAAGACCCAAAGCCTGGTAGGCGCCGAGGCGCTGATCCGCTGGAGCCACCCCACCTTTGGTGAAGTACCGCCGGAGCACTTCATCCACCTGGCGGAAGAGAACGGCACCATTCTCCAGCTCGGCGACTGGGTGCTGGAGCAAGCCTGCCGACAGATGCAGGCCTGGAAGCAACACTACGAACCGTTCGGCCCGCTGTCGATCAACCTCGCCGGCGCCCAGCTACGCCACCCACACCTGGCCCGACGCATCGAGCAACTGCTCAAGCAGCACCAGCTCAAGGCCGGCGACTTGCAGTTGGAAATCACCGAAAACTTCATCATGAGCCAGGCAGAAGAGGCCTTGGCCGTGCTGTACCAGCTGAAAAAACTGGGCGTGCAGTTGGCCATCGACGACTTTGGCACCGGCTACTCATCACTGAGCTATCTCAAGCGCCTGCCGCTGGACATCCTCAAGATCGACAAATCGTTCATCCGTGGCCTGCCTGACGACCCACACGACGCTGCCATCGCCCGTGCGATCATCGCCCTGGGCCGCAGCATGCAACTGGCGATCATTGCCGAGGGTGTTGAAAACCAGGCCCAGCAGCGTTTTCTGGCAGCGGAGGGATGCGAGCAGATCCAGGGCTACATCGTCAGCCTGCCACTGCCACCCGAGGAATTTGCGGCCGCGTTTCTTCGCATAGCACTATCGGATCTTTCAGATGGCACAGGTGCGAAACCCTCGTTATAATCCGGCCACTTACTGAGGGCCTATAGCTCAGTCGGTTAGAGCAGAGGACTCATAATCCTTTGGTCCACGGTTCGAGTCCGTGTGGGCCCACCAGATATGAAAAAGCCGCGCAATTGCGCGGCTTTTTTGTGCCCGTTGTCTTTTTAGGTATCGCGCCCGTTTCTTCGAGGCATGTCCTGCCGCTGCGCTTACCACATCAGCCATCCGCAACGCTTCCCCCCCTTCATTGCCAGGGCGACTGTCCTAGGCACAGGCTTCTCGCCGCTTCGGTAGTAAGCCAGCAGGCGCCAGCTCAAACCCAGCTCCTGAGCTGCACGATCCAACGTCAACCCATGCTGGGCCATCCAGTTCCAGATAAGCTCATGCGAACACTCCCCTGCTTGTTCGACCGCGCGTACGCGCAGGTTGGCGGCAGCAAGCTCAAGATTGTCGTCACCTGCCCGGATGACCGTGTCGTTGCACTCACCCATTGCAGCCGTTGCGAATACCTTAGGGTCGGCAAGAGGAGCCAAAGATGCGTTTTCCGGATGATTTCATCCAGAGCCACATTGAGTTGCTGCCTGTCCGCAAAGGTTAGTCGCAAGGTACTCGCGGGCGTAGCAACGACCTCGCTCAACTGAAAATGATTGGTGGTCATGGGTTCGGTTCCGAACTCCGCCTCATGAGCGGACCATTCTCGACCTTACAACGGCTAATACCGCAGGGATTAATCGTTAGATTTTGTGAGCCCTTACTCGCCTATCGGCCGCATCTCGACCTGCCTCTGGTTGTAGAAGACCATCCCAGTCGGAATATCCCGCGTAACCAGCGACATCGCGCCAATCACCACGTCGTCACCAATAACGATGCGATCAGCAACGATGCAGCTGTTGGCACCCATGCTCACGTTGTCGCCAATGCGCAGCGCGTACTCCTCCAGCCCGAGCGTCTTGATGCCGATAGAGCAGTTCTGGCGAATGAAGAAATTGCGCCCGATGCTGACATGCCGGGTAATCACCACCCCCGGCAGGTGCGCGATGCGCAGGCCGGGCGCGATTTGTGCGCCGATGTCGATGTCCACCGCGTACTTGAGGTTGAGCCGTTGTTGCATGCGCCGAGCGTGACGCCGGGCCAGGCCGCCGCGAGCATCGAGGTATTGGGCCAGGCGGTAGGCAAAGAGAAAGCGCAGTTTGTTGTCCTTGCGTGCGCGGCGCAGTACGTTGAACAGCAGGCTGATACGGCGTCCTGGCCTTTTCTTGTTGGAGACTTCCAGTCGCCAGCATTCGAGCAGGTTGTCGAGGTTCACGCTCAGGTTCTCGTTGGACTAGCGTTTCATCATGCCGAAGGCCCAGCCTTCAGGCCAGCGCGGTCGCTGTAGATGCGGTCTTGCCCTGATTGGCAGTCGCTCGATAGGCTAGCAGGCCAACCGTAGAGACTCGCCATGTCGGATTCCCGCTCCATCACGCTGGATGAAATCGATCGCCAGCTGATCGCCCTGCTGCAAATCAACGCCCGCGAAAGCGTCGCCACCCTCGCCCGCCAATTGGGTATCGCCCGCACCACCGTCAATTCGCGCCTGGAGCGTCTGGAGAAGAACAAGGTCATCTCCGGTTATGGCGTACGTCTGGGTCAGCGGGTGCTGGGAGGCGGGCTGCAGGCGTATGTGGGGATCAAGGTGCAGCCGCGCTCCGGCAAGGAAGTGGTGCGGCGCCTGGGTGCCATGGGGCAGGTGCAGCAATTGTGCGCGGTAAGCGGCGAGTTTGACTATGTAGCCTGGCTGCTTACGGATTCACCCGAACAGCTGGACCAGTTGCTCGACCAGATCGGCAGTGTCGACGGGGTGGAGAAGACCACCACGTCGATCATTCTCAGCAGCAAGGTGGACCGGGGGCAGCCGCTCTGATCAATCAGGCCTCCTGGCCGTCGAGCAGCCCCTCCAGAATCGCCGAAAGGCTCTCGGCAGAATGCTGCATCGACCAGACGATGTCTCGGCTACGCTCGGGGGCGTGGTGCTGGGCGTAGTCAGTGACAATCTGGTTGAGGCCACGGGCCAGCAGGCAGGCGTGGACTAGAGCGTCGGCGGCGTCGATGCCAGGACGGATGGCAAATAACGGCGGGTGGCTGGATTCGCAGTTGCAAAAGGGTTTTTCAGCGGTGGGTTGCAGTTTTACAGGTTGATCGGGCAAACGGTCAGTCATGGTATAGCCTCCAGATCACAGGGATGACTGGCGGCCAATCGCTTCCTTCTCACGGGAATTGGGTGGCAGCCATGCGCGAGGTGAGAACCGGCGAACTTGGAGGCGCATACCCGGCCAGGCAAAGCCTGCCCGCGCACAGCTGCCTTAGCAGTGCGCCTCTAGCTGCTCACACCCCGTCCAACGTGTACTTATGCCCGCCGGAGAGGCCGCGTGAGGCCCAGGTGCTTGTCTTGCAATTTACTTCGCCTATCAGATCGAGCGCCGCGCGGGCGGCGCTCGATCTGATAGGCGCAGCAAATCGCACTACAAACACTTCGTCATAAATAACTTTAAACTTATGTTTTCGACGAAAAGTAATACATTAAGACACCAATATGCACCTTAATTACGATTCCCCCACTCCTTAAAATGACCTCCAGCCATCTCCTATACTCAGGCTCCGCCACCCGCGCAGCCCCTCTGGCAAGGTCATTTCATGAACAAGAAAAACCGCCACCCCGCCGACGGCAAAAAGCCCATCACCATCTTCGGCCCGGACTTCCCCTTCGCTTTCGATGACTGGCTGGAGCACCCCGCAGGCCTGGGCAGTATTCCGGCTGAGCGCCAGGGTGAAGAAGTGGCCATCGTGGGTGCCGGTATTGCCGGCCTGGTAGCGGCCTACGAGCTGATGAAGCTAGGCCTAAAGCCGGTGGTGTACGAGGCCTCCAAGCTGGGCGGCCGGCTGCGTTCGCAAGCCTTCAATGGCACCGACGGGATCATCGCCGAGCTGGGCGGCATGCGCTTCCCGGTGTCGTCCACTGCCTTCTACCACTACGTGGACAAGCTGGGCCTGGAAACCAAGCCTTTCCCCAACCCGCTGACCCCAGCCTCGGGCAGCACCGTGATCGACCTTGAAGGCCAGACCTACTACGCCGAAAAAACCACCGACTTGCCCAAGCTGTTCCACGAAGTGGCCGACGCCTGGGCCGATGCGCTGGAAAGCGGTGCCCAGTTCGCCGACATCCAGCAAGCCATCCGCGATCGGGATGTACCGCGCCTTAAAGCGCTGTGGAACAAGCTGGTCCCACTGTGGGACGACCGCACGTTCTACGACTTCGTCGCCACCTCACGTTCGTTCGCCAAACTGAGCTTCCAGCACCGCGAAGTGTTCGGCCAGGTTGGCTTCGGCACCGGTGGCTGGGACTCGGACTTCCCAAACTCGATGCTGGAAATTTTCCGCGTGGTGATGACCAACTGCGACGACCACCAACACCTGGTCGTCGGCGGTGTGGAGCAGGTACCGCAAGGGATCTGGCGCCATGTACCGGAGCGCTGCGCCCACTGGCCGGAGGGCACAAGCCTGAGCGGCCTGCATGGCGGTGCACCGCGTACCGGGGTCAAGCGCATCGCCCGCGCTGCTGACGGCCGCCTGGCGGTTACCGACAACTGGGGCGACACTCGCCACTACGGCGCCGTGCTCGCCACCTGCCAGACCTGGCTGCTGACCACCCAGATCGACTGCGAGGAATCACTGTTCTCGCAAAAGATGTGGATGGCCCTGGACCGCACCCGCTACATGCAGTCATCGAAGACGTTCGTCATGGTCGACCGGCCATTCTGGAAGGACAAGGACCCGGAAACCGGTCGTGACCTGATGAGCATGACCCTCACTGACCGCCTCACCCGCGGCACCTACCTGTTCGACAACGGCGACGACAAGCCGGGGGTGATCTGCCTGTCCTATGCGTGGATGAGCGATGCGCTGAAAATGCTGCCGCATCCGGTGGAAAAGCGCGTGCAGCTGGCCCTGGATGCGCTGAAGAAGATCTACCCGAAAACCGATATCGCCGGGCACATCATCGGCGATCCGATCACCATTTCGTGGGAGGCTGATCCGCACTTCCTGGGCGCCTTCAAGGGCGCACTGCCGGGTCATTACCGCTACAACCAGCGCATGTACGCACACTTCATGCAGCAGGACATGCCCGCCGAGCAGCGCGGCATGTTCATCGCCGGTGACGATGTATCGTGGACACCCGCCTGGGTGGAGGGCGCAGTGCAAACATCGCTGAATGCGGTGTGGGGTATCATGAACCACTTCGGTGGCCACACCCACCCGGACAACCCAGGCCCAGGCGATGTGTTCGATGAAATCGGCCCTATTGCCCTGGCAGACTGAATCAAGGAGGCGTCATGCGCATCGCTTTGTTCCAGGGCGCACCCAAGCCACTGGATGTGCCCGGCAATCTGCAACGGCTGCGCCATCAGGCGCAGTTGGCAGCCGAGCGCGGCGCACAGCTGCTGGTGTGCCCGGAGATGTTCCTGACCGGCTACAACATCGGCCTGCCCCGGGTCGAGCGCCTGGCCGAAGCTGACGATGGCCCGGCGGCCATGGAGGTAGCGGAAATCGCCCAGGCGCACCGCATTGCCCTTGTCTATGGCTATCCGGAGCGGGCGAACGATGGCGCGATCTACAACAGCGTGCAGTTGATCGATGCCCATGGCCGCAGCCTGTGCAACTACCGCAAGACCCACCTGTTTGGCGAACTGGACCGTTCGATGTTCAGCGCAGGCCCGGACCACTTTCCGGTGGTAGAGCTTGAAGGCTGGAAAGTCGGCCTGCTGATCTGCTACGACATCGAGTTCCCGGAAAACGCCCGACGCCTGGCGCTGGCGGGTGCCGAGCTGATCCTGGTGCCGACGGCGAACATGGCGCCGTATGACTTCATCTGCCAGGTGACCGTAAGGGCACGGGCGCAGGAGAACCAGTGCTACCTGGTGTATGCCAATTATTGCGGCGCGGAAGACGAGATCCAGTATTGCGGGCAGAGCAGCATCATCGGCCCGGATGGTAGTTTGCTGGCCATGGGCGGGCGGGATGAATGCCTGTTGCTGGCCGAGCTGGAACATGAGCAGGTTGTGCAGGGGCGGGAGGCATTCCCGTACCTGAACGATTTGCGTCAGGAACTGCACATGCGTAAAGGCTGATGGCCCTTTCGCGGGCAAGCCCGCGAAAGGGCCGGGCCTGCAAACAAATGGGTTAGCATGGACAGCAGCAACCGGAGCCCCCATGCCTGACGCCATCCGCCACCTCACTCTCGCCAACGGCCTGCAACTGACACTGCGCCACGCCCCGCGCCTGAAACGTTCGGCCGCCGCACTGCGGGTGCATGCGGGCAGCCACGACGCACCGGGCAAATGGCCGGGCCTGGCCCACTTCCTCGAACACCTGTTCTTCCTCGGCACCCCACGCTTTGCGCTGGACGACGGCCTGATGCGTTACGTGCAGACCCTGGGCGGCCAGGTCAACGCCAGCACCCGGGAACGCACCACCGACTTTTTCTTCGAAGTCCCGCCCAATGCGTTGGCCGGGGGCCTTGAGCGCCTCTGCCAGATGCTGGCCGAACCGGATCTGGGCATCGAGCGCCAACGCCGCGAGCGTGAAGTGATCCACGCCGAGTTCATTGCCTGGTCACGCAACCCGCAGGCCCAGCAGCAATTCGCCTTGTTGCAGTCGGTGTCGCAAGGCCATCCGCTGGGCGCATTTCATGCCGGCAACCGGTATACCCTGGCCCTGCAGGCCCCTGCCTTTCAGCAAGCACTGACGGGCTTCCACCAACGCTTCTACCAGGGCGGCCAGATCGTCTTGAGCCTGTGCGGGCCGCAGCCGCTGGATGAGCTGGAGCAATTTGGCCGGCAGCATGCGACGCTGTTCGCCACAGGCAAGCATGTGCCGCAAATCAAACCGCCGCCATTGTCGGCGACGGCTACACCACTGGCCTTCACTCACGAAAACCTCCCGGCAGGTGCCGAGCAAGCGCTGGAGCTGCTGATCGCCTGCCTCGGCGACAGCCGCCCGGGTACCTGGCTGGGTGCACTTCGCGAGCGTGGCTGGCTGCAACGTTTCAAGGCCGAAACACTGTATGCCTTTGCCGGCCAGTTGCTGTGGCACCTCGACCTCAAGCTCAGCGCCGACGCCTGCCCAGACGAAGCCAGCGCCCTGTTGCACGGCTGGTTCAGCTTCATCCGCCAGGCCGACCTTGAGCTGTTGAACCGCGAATTCGGCCTGTTGCAGCACAGCCGCGAACGCAGCGCCAGTGCACTTGAACTGGCCCGCCGTGACAGCACGGGGCAGCCGTTTGCCCAGTTGGATGCGCACGGTTTGCAGGCCCTTCAAGCCGTGCTGCAAGGCCTGCCATGCAACGTGTATGGCCAATGGCACATGCCCTTGGTCGACCCCTTGCTGATGGCTGATCTGCCCCAGGCCAATGCCATACCGCTACCGGCAGCGCTGAGGGTCAGTGAGCAGCTCCCTGGTGCCCGCCAATACGCAGCGCTCTACCTGCGCTGGCACGTACCCTCACCGTTGCGCCAACGTTTGCAGGGTGTGCTCGAACAGGCCCTGGCGCCACTGCAGGAGCGCTGTGAACGCGCCTCGGTACAACTGCAATTCACGGCTGCCGGGGAATACTGGCAGTTACGCTGCGCCGGGCTACCGGCAGCGGTGCTGCGGGCAGTGACGCAGGCCTTGGCGTTGATGGTCACCCCCCCGGCCAGATGCTGGTTGCCTTGCACAACGCCAACAGCGGCGCTGATCCCCATCAGGGCCTTGCTCAAGCAACTGCCCGACGCGGTGCTCGGCACCCCGCCCCCAACTGGCCCTGCCTGTACGCTGGAGCAGCAGCAACTCGACAAGCTGTGGCAGCACACACGCTGGCACGGCCTGGTCGCAGGCTTCGACGATTCAGCCCTGAGCGCCCTGGGCACTGCGCTACAGCACTGCCCGGGGCGCGGCTCGCTGCCTAGCCCCCTGCCCACTTGGGCCAAACGCCGTTGGCAGCATGCCGAAGTACCGGGCAGCGAACACGCCATGCTGCTGTTCTGCCCGCTACCTGCCGCCAGCGAAGCCAGCGGCCGCCTGCTCGCGCAACTGCTGCAAGGGCCGGTTTACCAGCGGCTGCGGGTGGAACTGCAACTCGGCTATGCGGTATTCAGTACCTTTCGTCAGATAGAGGGGGTCGGCGGCCTGCTGTTCGGGGTGCAATCGCCTCATACCCACCAGGCACAGATCCTCGACCACCTGCTCACGCTACTCAACAAGGGTGTCACCCTTGACCCAGGCACCCAACAAGCCCTGGCCAGTCAATTCGATGAACCGGCCATGGCCAACGCCGATGTCGCCGAATGGGCGTGGCAGACACACCTGGCTACACAACCCGGCAGGCTGGATACGTTGCGCAGGGCTATTCTGAACACGCGGCAGACGGATCTGGACAACCTGCTGGGTAACCTGCTCGATGCAGACGCCTCCTGGTTGTGTTTGGCCAACGCTGCCGCGCCAACCCCTACGTGGAAGTGATCCAGGCCCGTGATTGTTACGCAACATGCAACGGCACTTTTCGAATAATTAACCTTCCAGTACAAATTTTTCTTGTAAGATAGCGCAATCCCAGTTCCGGGAACCGCCTTTGCGCGGTGGTACCCAAGTAGTAACTGAGCAACCCCAAACCCATCCGGAAGGAGTAATCCCATGTGGACCAAACCTGCATACACTGATCTGCGTATCGGCTTCGAAGTCACCATGTACTTCGCTAACCGCTAAGCCCGGCTTAGGGTTCCACGCCTCGGCCTGCCGGGGCGTTTTCGTTTTTCCGATCCGGTTTTCTGCATAGAGAGTGGCCATGTACATCCAGGTTCTCGGCTCCGCCGCCGGTGGCGGGTTCCCGCAGTGGAACTGCAACTGCATCAACTGCAAGGGCTTTCGTGACGGCACCCTGCGGGCCACCGCGCGCACCCAGTCGTCCATCGCCCTGTCCGACGACGGCGTACACTGGGTGCTGTGCAATGCCTCGCCCGACATCCGCGCCCAGCTCCAGGCCTTCGCGCCGATGCAGCCAGCCCGGGCCCTGCGCGACACCGGCATCAACGCCATCGTGCTGCTGGACAGCCAGATCGACCACACCACCGGCCTGCTCAGCCTGCGTGAAGGCTGCCCGCACCAGGTGTGGTGCACCGACATGGTCCACCAGGACCTCACCACCGGCTTCCCGTTGTTCAACATGCTCAGCCACTGGAACGGTGGCCTGCAGTGGAACCGCATCGAGCTGGAAGGTAGCTTCGTTATCGAGGCCTGCCCAAACCTCAAGTTCACCCCATTCCCCCTGCGCAGCGCCGCACCGCCTTATTCGCCGCACCGCTTCGACCCGCACCCGGGCGACAACCTGGGCCTGCTGGTCGAAGACACCCGCACCGGCGGCAAGCTGTTCTACGCCCCAGGCCTGGGCCAGGTGGACGACAAGCTGCTGGCGATGATGCACGGCGCCGACTGCCTGCTGGTCGACGGCACGCTGTGGGAAGACGATGAGATGCAACGTCGTGGCGTGGGCACTCGCACGGGGCGCGAAATGGGCCACCTGGCGCAGAACGGCCCGGGCGGCATGCTCGAAGTGCTGGACGCTTTCCCGCGTCAGCGCAAAGTGCTTATTCACATCAACAACACAAACCCGATCCTCGATGAAGACTCCCCGGAGCGCGCCGAAGTCCAGCGCCGCGGTGTCGAAGTTGCCTTCGACGGAATGAGCATTGAGTTGTAAGGAGCCCTGATGAGCGACGCATTGCCAATGTCCCCTGCCGAATTCGAGCAGGCCCTGCGCGCCAAGGGCGCCTATTACCACATTCATCACCCGTACCACGTGGCGATGTACCAGGGCCGCGCCACCCGTGAGCAGATCCAGGGTTGGGTAGCCAACCGCTTCTATTACCAGGTCAACATCCCGATGAAGGATGCCGCGATCCTGGCCAACTGCCCGGACCGCGAAGTACGTCGCGAGTGGATCCAGCGCCTGCTCGACCACGACGGCGCGCCCGGCGAGGACGGCGGCATCGAAGCCTGGTTGCGCCTGGGCCAGGCTGTCGGCCTGGACCCGGACCAGCTGCGTTCGCAAGAGCTGGTACTGCCCGGCGTACGCTTTGCCGTCGATGCCTACGTCAACTTCGCCCGCCGCGCCAGCTGGCAGGAAGCGGCCAGCAGTTCACTGACCGAATTGTTCGCCCCGCAAATCCACCAGTCGCGCCTGGACAGCTGGCCACAGCACTACCCGTGGATCGACCCGGCCGGCTACGAATACTTCCGCACCCGCCTGGGCCAGGCTCGTCGTGACGTAGAGCACGGCCTGGCGATTACCCTGCAGCACTACACCACCCGCGCGGGCCAGGAGCGTATGCTGGAGATCCTGCAGTTCAAGCTGGATATCCTCTGGAGCATGCTCGACGCCATGAGCATGGCCTACGAGCTGAACCGCCCGCCCTATCATTCCGTCACCCAGGAACGGGTGTGGCACAAGGGGATCACCCTATGAGTTTTGACCGCAATCAGGTGCCGAACTGGCGCCCCGGCTACCGCTTCCAGTACGAACCGGCGCAGAAAGGCCATGTGCTGCTGTACCCCGAAGGCATGATCAAGCTCAACGACAGCGCCAGCCTGATTGGCGGCTTGATCGACGGCCAACGTGACGTGGCCGCCATCATCAGCGAACTCGAACAGCAATTCCCCGATGTCCCGGAAGTGGCCGACGACATCGAGCAGTTCATGGAGGTGGCCCGTGCCGAACACTGGATCGTCCTCGCCTGAGTTGCCGCCCACGCCGCAGGTCGGCCTGCCGCTGTGGTTGCTGGCCGAACTCACCTACCGCTGCCCGCTGCAATGCCCGTACTGCTCCAACCCGCTGGACTTTGCCGCCCAGGGCCAGGAGCTGAGCACCGAGCAGTGGTTCAAGGTCATGGCCGAGGCGCGGGAGATGGGCGCGGCGCAAATCGGCTTTTCCGGCGGTGAACCGCTAGTTCGCCAGGACCTGGCTGAGCTGATCGGCGAAGCCCGCCGGCTGGGTTACTACACCAACCTGATCACCTCGGGCATCGGCCTGACCGAAGCGCGTATCGCTGAGTTCAAGAAGGCAGGCCTGGACCATATCCAGATCAGCTTTCAGGCCAGCGACGAGCAGGTGAACAACCTGCTGGCCGGTTCGAAAAAGGCCTTTGCGCAAAAGCTGGAGATGGCCCGCGCCGTGAAGGCCCACGGCTACCCGATGGTGCTCAACTTCGTTACCCATCGGCACAACATCGACAAGATCGACCGCATCATCGAGCTGTGCATCGCCCTGGAAGCAGACTTCGTCGAGCTTGCCACCTGCCAGTTCTACGGTTGGGCGCACCTCAACCGTCTGGGCCTGCTGCCGACCCGTGCGCAGCTTGAGCGGGCCGAGCGCATCACCAACGAATACCGGGACAAACTCAAGGCCGAGGGCAACCCGTGCAAGCTGATCTTCGTCACCCCGGACTACTACGAAGAGCGTCCCAAGGCCTGCATGAATGGGTGGGGCAACCTGTTCCTCACCATTACCCCGGACGGCACCGCGCTGCCCTGCCACGGCGCCCGCCAGCTGCCGGTGCAGTTCCCCAATGTCCGCGACCACGACCTGCACCACATCTGGTATGAGTCGTTTGGCTTCAACCGCTTCCGTGGTTACGAGTGGATGCGCGAACCGTGCCGCTCCTGTGACGAAAAAGAAAAGGACTTCGGCGGCTGTCGCTGCCAGGCCTTCATGCTGACCGGTGATGCCAGCAACGCCGACCCGGTGTGTGCCAAGTCGGCCGACCACCGCATCATCCTCAAGGCCCGCGAGGAGGCAGAAAGCGCCCAGCTCGCCATTGAACAGATGACCTTCCGCAATGAACGAAACTCCCGTGTCATCGCCCGTGGCTGAATTCAGCGCGGCCCAGGCCGTTGCCGCCGGCACCGACTTCGCCGAACTCAAAGCCAGCGCCGACGGGCTGTTCTGGATCGAGTTTCGCCCGGCCGATGGTGCTTGCCGTATCTGGCACTGGCTGTACCACCAGGCCCGCTGCCTGACGCCGGATGGCTTCAGCGTGCGCAGCCGGGTCTACGAGTACGGCGGTGGTAGCTTCTGCCTGGGTGGCGACGGGCTGGTGTTCGTCAACGAAAAGGACCAGCAGGTCTACACCCAGCCGCTGGACGATTCGCAACCGCGTGCGCTGACCCAGGATGCCAGCTGCCGCTACGGCGATGTGCAGTGGCACGATAGCCAGGTGCTGGCCGTCGAGGAACGCCATGCCGAGCAGGTGGAGCATCGGCTTGTCGCGTTGAGTGAGAGCGACCGGGTGGTGCTCGCCGAGGGCGCCGATTTCTACGCCTCACCCACAGTGAGTGCAGATGGCATGCGCCTGGCATGGATCGAATGGGACCGGCCGGCACAGCCCTGGACTATCACCCGATTGATGTGCCGCTCACGCGACAGCAGTGGCCACTGGGGCCCCGTGCAATGCGTGGCAAGCGATGATGAATCGCTGCAACAACCGCGTTTCGATGCCGAAGGCCGACTCTACGGCCTGTCCGACCGCAATGGCTTCTGGCAGCCCTGGGGCGAGGTCGATGGCCACTGGCAGGCGTTGCCTGCCGAGACTGCGGACCATGCTGCTGCGCCCTGGCAATTGGGTACCTGCACCTGGCTGGCACTGGGGCCGCAAAGCTATCTGGCGAGTTGGTTCAAAGACGGCTTCGGGCAACTGGGGCTGCGTAACACCGATGGACGTATGGAGCGCTTCGCCAGTGGCTACACGCGCTTTCGCAGCCTGGCCATGGACAGCGATCACCTTTATGCCATTGCCGCCTCGCCCATCAGCCCGCCTGCAGTGATTGCCATCGACCGCAGTAACCACGAAGTACGTGTGCTTGCCGGGGGGGCCGAGATACTGCCGGCAGGGCAAATCAGCCTGCCGCAGTCGATTCACTATGGCAGTGACGGCGAGCGGGCCCACGGATTCTTCTACCCCGCAGCGCACTCACAAGGCGCCACGCCGCTGGTGGTGTTCATCCACGGCGGGCCGACCTCGGCCTGTTATCCGGTGCTCGAGCCTCGCATCCAGTACTGGACCCAGCGCGGCTTTGCCGTGGCCGACCTGAATTACCGGGGCAGCACCGGCTATGGCCGGGAATACCGCCAGGCATTGCACCTGCGCTGGGGCGAAAGCGATGTGGCCGATGCCTGCGCGGCGGTCGAGTACCTGGCGGCTCAGGGCCTGGTCGACAAACGCAAGGCGTTCATCCGTGGCGGAAGCGCGGGTGGCTACACCACCCTCTGTGCCTTGGCCTTCCACGACGTGTTCCGCGCCGGTGCCAGCCTGTACGGGGTCAGCGACCCGGTTGCCCTGGGCCGGGCCACGCACAAGTTTGAGGGCGATTATCTGGACTGGCTGATCGGCGATCCGCAACAGGATGCCGAGCGCTACCGCCAGCGCACGCCGCTGCTGCATGCGGGGCAGATCAAGGTGCCGGTGATTTTCTTCCAGGGTGAGCTGGACGCGGTGGTGGTGCCGGAACAGACGCGGTCGATGCTGGCGGCGCTGCAGGCTAACGGGATTGAGGCCGAGGGGCACTTCTATGCGGGGGAACGGCATGGGTTCCGCAAGGCAGAGAACCTGGCGCATGCGCTGGAAGAAGAGTGGAAGTTCTATTGCCGGGTGTTGAAAGGTTGAAATCCCGGGGCCGCTTGGCGGCCCCGGAAAACCTCACCGTTTGGCGATGATATACACCGCATGCACGATCCCCGGAATGTAGCCCAGCAAGGTCAGCAGAATATTCAGCCAGAACGCCCCGCCAAACCCCACCTGCAAGAACACGCCAAGCGGCGGCAGGATGATGGCGATGATGATGCGAATAAAGTCCATGCAAGTCTCTCCTGAAGGGGTTATCTCACAGACTAGCCGCTCTACGCAGAGGTTCCACAGGCAAAAAAAAACGCCCCGGGCCGAATGAAACAGGCCAGGGGCGATGCGCAGGAACGCCAGACGGTTCGTTGAATTCTCAGTGTTGCTACACAGTCAGGCCGGCACTTCGCGGCGGGCCTGCTGCTGGGCATGAAGGCGGGCAAAAGCGCGTGCCAGGCGTAGCAGCATTTCGTCGATGTTGCCCTTGCTCACGGTCAGCGCAGGTGAAAAACGCACCACATCCGCTTGTGGCGCATTGAGCAGCAGGCCTTCGTGCAGCGCCGCAGCCACCAGTTCACGGGCCAGGTTTTCTTTGAGTTGCAATGCCCACAGCAGGCCTTGCCCACGCACTTCGCCCTGGCCATAGCGCCCGGCCAGCCGGCTCAGGCCTTCACGCAGGTGACGGCCGTTGTCCTGCACTTGCGTGAAAAAGCCAGGCTCCAGCACGGTATCCAGCACCGCCAGGCCGGCAGCGCACATCAGTGCATTGCCGTGGTGGCTGCCTTCCAGTTCGCCAGGCTCGGCGCAGCACGCCGTACCCCGAGCCAGCAAGGCGGCCAGTGGCACCCCACCGCCCAAGCCCTTGCCCAGGGTGATAATGTCGGCACGCACGCCGTAGGTTTCCTCGGCCAGCAGCGCACCACAGCGGCCAATACCGGTCTGCACCTCATCGAGGATCAGCAGGATGCCTAGTTCGCGGCAGAGCGTTTCCACACCCTTGAGGTATTCCTGGGTTGCCGGAATCACGCCCGCCTCGCCCTGGATCGGCTCGAGCATGATCGCCACGGTGCGTGAATCCACCTCGGCGTGCAGTGCCGCCAGGTCATTGAACGGCACCTTGCTGAACCCCGGCAGCCCAGGCTCGCAGCGGTTGCATGGCAGCGGGTCGGACGCCGACAGAGCACCCAGGCTGCGACCGTGACAGGCCTGGCTGGCCGTGATGATGTGATAGGCGCCGTTGCGGTGCAGTTGGCCCCACTTGCGCGCCAGCTTGATCGCGCCTTCGCAGGCCTCGGCACCACTGTTGAGCAGGTAGGCCTGGTCGCTGCCAGTGCTCTGACACAAGCGGTTCACCAACCCCAGCAAGCCACGGCTATGGAAACCCGACCCCGGGTTGATCAACGCCTGGGCCTGGTTACTCAGCGCTTTCACCAGCACGCTGGGGCTGTGGCCCAGGCTGTTGACCGCGCCGCCTTGGGTGAAGTCCAGGTAGGCATGCCCTTCACTGTCCCACAACCAGGAGCCTTGGCCGCGCACGAACACCTGCGCTGCGCGCTCGGCGCTGGGCATCAGGCGATCACGCGACAGCTCATCGGCTTGCGGCACGATCACCGGCGCACGCTTGGGCTCAGCGGCAGCGACAGGGGCCGAGCGGCGCAGGTTGAACAGGTTCATCAGGGCTCCAACCAATCACGGTAAGGGGCGGCAACGGTGCGGTCTTGGTGCCGCCACTCGATATTTTGCCTTGCCTATCAAAAGTGTTTTTCATCCGGGGTAACAATCAAACGATTCATCGCTGTAACCCGTTGGAATACGGCGATAGACTAGGCTTCGCAAGGGTTTTCGACCATTTCGTTTTTCCAGCATTTTCGATAAGTGTTACTTATGGATTTCCGCCAACTGCGTTATTTCGTCGCGGTGTATGAAGAAGGCCACGTGGGCCGCGCTGCAGAACGCCTGTCGCTGTCCCAGCCGGCACTCTCCCAGCAGATCCGGCAACTGGAGCACAGCCTTGATTTGAGCCTGTTCGAGCGCAGCAACAAGCGCCTGTTGCCCACCTTGGCTGCCCATACCCTGTACAACCATGCCTTGCCCTTGCTTGACGGCCTACAGCGCGCCCACGAAGCCATGCGCAACTTCAAGGGCCAGTCGTTACGCACCCTGGCCATCGGCGTGCTGCAGACCGTGCGACCGAGCCTGGTGCCACAGCTGCTCGAACGGCTACGCAAGGCACAGCCGCACCTTGTCGTGCAGATCTACGAGTTGTCGGGGCTGGAGATCGAACGGCGCCTGCTCAACGGCAGCCTGGACATCGGCATCAGCTACCTGCCACCGCGCCAGCCCGGGTTGCATGGCCTGCTGCTGTATGAAGACGAGCTGCAGTTGGTCATCCCAGATACTCACCCGCTGAAGGATTTCAAGAAGGTGTCTATCCGCCAGGCTGCCGAATTGCCCATGCTGATGCTGGGCGAAGAATTCCAGATCCGTCAGATCTGGCAGGCGCAACTGGCCAGCCAGGGCCGTCGACCGCAGGTTCAGGCTGAGATGAACAACATGGCGGGTATTCTCGACAGCCTGGCGCACACGGCGCTGGCAACCATCCTGCCGGGGCGGGCCAAGGAGGCCGCCGAAGATGATCAGGGGCTGTTGTGGAAACCATTGAGCGAGCCACGGGTGCCGCTGAAGGTTGGCTTGGTGTTCCGCGATGCCCAGCGCCAGCAGGCCTCTGTGGAGCTACTGCGCACGCTGCTGGAAGAAGAGACGGACGCCCGCCTGTTGGGCGCATCACCGCTGGATGTGCTGGCCTGAAAAACACGCACACAAAGAAAACCCCGCCGAAGCGGGGTTTTCCAGACTGTTTCCCTGTGACATCCGTATCGCCCCGCCATCCTGGCAGGTGGTCCTTCGTCGTCTTCCTTGATCTGTCCTTTGCGCTTCCTGCGCAACGTCCATGGGGTAAAGATTAACCGTGGATCCAATCTGAGAACAGTGGTGAAAAGTCACCACGTCGTGTAGGAAAAAGCTTACAAAGGGGATTCATTCCCAGACATACCGAAAATCGGGGCCGCCGCGCGGCCCCTAAATACGTCAGAACTGCTCGGCATCCAGCAGGTACAGCGATTCACTGCCCGCCTTCACCGACGCCACCAGCGAATCCACCCTTGGCAGCAACCGCGCAAAGTAGAACCGCGCCGTACCCAGCTTGCCCAAGTAGAACGCCTCGTCGCCCTCACCCGCCTTGGCCGCCCGTGCCATCAGTGCCCACATATAGCCGTAGGCCACATAACCAAACGCATGCAGGTACTCGACCGAAGCCGCGCCGATTTCATTCGGGTTGCCCTTGGCCTTTTCCAGCACCCACTCAGTCAGCCCGTCGAGCTGGTCGAGGCTGGCCGCCAACGGCTTGGCAAATTCGTCCAGCTCGCCACCTGCGCTGGCAATGAACTGGCGGATCTCGTCGGAGAACAACCGGTAGTACGCGCCACCACTGGCCACCACCTTGCGCCCCATCAGATCGAGGGCCTGGATGCCGTTGGTGCCTTCGTAGATCTGTGTGATGCGCACATCACGCACCAACTGCTCCTGCCCCCATTCGCGAATGTAGCCATGCCCGCCGAACACCTGCTGACCATGCACCGCGCACTCCAGCCCCAGGTCGGTGAGGAAAGCCTTGGCCACCGGCGTGAGCAGCGCCACCAGCTCTTCGCTGCGTTTGCGCACACTGGCATCTTCGCTGTACTTGGCACTGTCCAGTTGCATGGCTACGTAGGTGGAGAAGGCGCGGCCGCCCTCGATCAGCGCTTTCATGGTCAGCAGCATGCGGCGCACGTCCGGGTGGACGATGATCGGGTCGGCGGCCTTGTCCTTGGCCTGCGGGCCAGTAGGGGCACGGCTCTGCAGGCGGTCGCGGGCGTATTCCACGGCGTTCTGGTAGGAGCGCTCGGCCGAGGCCAGGCCCTGTATACCAACACCCAGGCGCTCGTAGTTCATCATGGTGAACATGGCCGCCAGGCCCTTGTTCGGCTCACCGACGATATAGCCGACTGCTTCGTCGAAGTTCATCACGCAGGTAGCCGAGGCTTGGATGCCCATCTTGTGTTCGATCGAACCGCAAGTGGCCGGGTTGCGTGCACCGAGGCTGCCATCTTCGTTGACGAGGAATTTGGGCACCAGGAACAGCGAAATACCTTTCGGCCCCGCCGGTGCGTCCGGCAGCTTGGCCAGCACCAGGTGGATGATGTTCTCGGTCAGGTCGTGCTCGCCACCGGTGATGAAGATCTTGGTGCCGCTGACCTTGTAGCTGCCATCGGCCTGGGGCTCGGCCTTGGTACGGATGATGCCCAGGTCGGTGCCGGCGTGCGGCTCGGTCAGGCACATGGAACCGGCCCATACGCCGGCATACATGTTCGGCAGGTACTTTTCCTTCAGCGCTTCGCTGGCGTGGGCGTTGATCGACAGGCAGGCACCGGCGGTCAGCATCGGGTACAAGCCAAAGGCCAGGCTGGAGGCGTTGACCATTTCCTCGACCTGGGCCGAGATGGCCTTGGGCATGCCCATGCCGCCGAACAGCGGGTCGCCACCCACGCCGACCCAACCGCCTTCGGCGTAGGTGTTGTAGGCCTCGATGAAACCGGCGGGGGTGCGCACAGCGCCGTTGTCCCAGTGGCAACCTTCTTCATCTGCGGCACGGCTGAGCGGCGCGATGGACTTGGCGGTGACCTTGCCGGCTTCCTCCAGCACGGCCAGAGCGGTGTCGGCATCGACAACGTCAGCCAGCCCGGGCAACTGCGCCCACTGCTCGGCCACGTTGAAGACTTCATTCAGTACGAAGCGCATGTCGCGCAGGGGCGCTTTATAGTCAGCCATGACAACCTCTCGCTAGTCGGGTCGGGGCGGTCTCGGGGAACCGCGACACAGGGGTTACTGGCAGTGTAACCGAACAACTTTTACGAGACATAGGGTCATCAATTGACCATACAGTATTGCATGGTCACGCGGTGCGTACGGCCCCTCGCTGCGATTGTTGCCCATGCACCATGACACAATTGCGTCCCGCGCCTTTGGCGCTGTACAGCGCCTGGTCGGCGGATTTCAGCACCGCTTCGGGGTTGCGATGATCGGCCTGGCGCTCGGCCACGCCGATACTGATGGTGACCGACACCGTGCCGCCACTGCTGCCCGCCCGGCGCTGGCGCCCGGCCGTATCGTCCTGCGGGCGGTTGTACTGATCGCGCAGGTGCATCACATAGTTGGCGATCACCTCACGCACCGCTTCCACGTGGGGCACGCACTCCTCGGCTGTCTTGCCCGCGAACACCAGGGCGAACTCCTCGCCGCCATATCGGTAGGCCCGGCCGCCGCCAGTCACCTTGGACAAACGGCTGGCCACCAGGCGCAACACCTGGTCACCCACGTCGTGGCCATGGGTATCGTTGAATTTCTTGAAGTGGTCCACGTCGGTCATGGCGATCACATAGTTGCGCCCCAGGCGCTGCATGCGCTCGTTCAGCGCGCGGCGCCCCGGCAGACCGGTCAGCTCGTCGCGGAAGGCCATCTGGTAGGCCTCGTGCGCTACCGCTGCGGCGATCATCAACATCACCTGGCTGCACATGATGTTAAGGGTGAACGGCAGGATGAACGTTTGCGGCAGCATCCAGAAAATGCCCAGCAGGCCGGTCAACTGCGCAGCATGCAGCGGCCTGGGGGCACGCAGGTATTGCACTACCAGCAGGATGAACACTACGAGGAACAGTGGGTAAACCATCTGGATCAGGCTCATCCACTGGCCATGCAAGGCTGGCCAGCGGATTTCCGCCAACCAGCTCAACAGGGCTTCGGGGTAACTTTGTTCGAGGGCCACCGCCACGCTGCCCACGGCAAACAGCACAGCGCCGCGGGCAACCAGGTCCTGCAGCAAGTGGGTACGTTCCTGCCAGGCGCCATACAAGCCGAACAGCGTGGGCAGCAACAGGCACACCAGGTGGAAGATTACCGCCGCGTCCTCGCGCACGCGGCCATGGTCACGGTAGAAGTCGGTCTGGGTGTCGAGCAGAAAGTAGGCGATGTACACCGTAAGCATCAGGAACAGCTCACGTTGCCGGCGATACACGGCGCAGTAGGCGCCGCCCAGCAGCAGAACCAAAGTAGGCAAGACATTGAACAGCGATGTGAAAAAGACGCTGAGGTCTCTCACATAGGCTGCGGCGAGCCCTGCCAGCAACAAGAACAGCGAAGGCAGGAAGTGGCTTGCGCGAACAGCATTAAGACGAAACAAGGGTAATCTCCAACCCGGCAGATCAATAGTGGCATTGTGCCCTTAGTTCATCGGCAGTGCACATGAACAGTTGAATTTGCCGTTGGGTCAATTGGCCCCAGATGCGAAAAACCCGCCTGCCGGTGAGGGCAGGCGGGTTCCGTGTACAGCGGTAGGATCAGTACGACAGGCCGAAGTTTTCTTCGTCCATCGCCATCAGGTTGTTGGCACCCGACAGCATGGTCGCCACATGGGTACGGGTGCGCGGCAGGATGCGCTGGAAGTAGAAACGCGCCGTTTGCAGCTTGGCGGTGTAGAACGCCTCTTCGCTGGTGCCGGCTGCCAGTTTTTCGGCCGCCAGGCGGGCGATGTCGGCCCAGAAGTAGGCCAGGCAGGCATAGCCGGAATACATCAGGTAATCGACCGAGGCCGCACCCACCTCTTCGCGGTCCTTCATGGCGGCCATGCCCACTTTCATGGTCAGCTCGCCCCACTCTTTGTTGATTGCCGCCAGCGGCTCGACGAACTCCTTGACCGCTTCGTTACCTTCCTGCGCCTGGCAGAACTTGTGCACGATCTTGGTGAAGCCCTTCAGTGCTTCGCCCTGGGTCATCAGCACTTTACGGCCGAGCAGGTCCAGCGCCTGAATGCCGGTGGTGCCTTCGTACAGCATCGAGATACGGCTGTCGCGTACGTTCTGCTCCATGCCCCACTCGGCGATAAAGCCGTGGCCGCCGTAGATCTGCACACCATGGTTGGCGGCCTCGAAGCCGACTTCGGTCATGAACGCCTTGGCAATCGGGGTCAGGAACGCCAGCAGGGCATCGGCCTTCTTGCGCTCTTCTTCGTCCTGGCTGTACTTGACGATGTCCACCTGCTTGGCCGTGAAGTACACCATCGCGCGGTTGCCTTCGGCGAAGGCCTTCATGGTCAGCAGCATGCGGCGCACGTCCGGGTGGACGATGATCGGGTCAGCAGCCTTGTCCGGCGCTTTCGGGCCAGTCAGGGAGCGCATCTGCAGGCGCTCACGGGCGTACTTCAGGCCACCCTGGAACGCCACTTCGGCGTGGGCCAGGCCTTGCAGCGCGGTACCCAGGCGAGCGGTATTCATGAAGGTGAACATGCAGTTCAGGCCTTTGTTCGCCGGGCCGATCAGGTAACCGGTGGCCGCATCGAAGTTCATCACGCAGGTAGCGTTACCGTGGATGCCCATCTTGTGTTCGATGGAGCCGCAGCTCACGCCGTTGCGCTCACCCACACCGCCCTCGGCGTTAGGCAGGAACTTCGGCACGATGAACAGCGAAATACCCTTGGTACCGGCCGGTGCGTCCGGCAGGCGGGCCAGGACGATATGGACGATGTTGTCGGCCATGTCGTGTTCACCGGCCGAAATGAAGATTTTGGTACCCGACACCTTATAGCTGCCGTCAGCCTGTGGCTCGGCCTTGGTGCGCAGCATGCCCAGGTCGGTGCCGCAGTGTGGCTCGGTCAGGCACATGGTGCCGGTCCACTCACCGGACACCAGCTTGGTCAGGTAAGTGTGCTGCTGCTCGGGGGTGCCGTGCGCAGAGATGGTGTTCATCGCACCATGGGACAGGCCTGGGTACATGCCCCACGACCAGTTCGAACCACCGACCATTTCACTCAGGGCCAGGCCCAGCGACTCTGGCAGGCCCTGGCCGCCGTGCTCGACGTCATGGGCCAGGCTCGGCCAGCCGCCTTCGACGAACTGTTCGTAGGCTGCCTTGAAGCCAGTCGGGGTCTTAACGCCCGATTCGCTCCAGGTGCAGCCTTCCTGGTCACCCACACGGTTCAGCGGCGAAAGCACCTGCTCACAGAACTTCGCGCCTTCTTCGAGGATCGCGTCGACCATGTCAGGCGTGGCGTCCTGGCAGCCCGGCAGGCTCTGATAGTGCGCCTCATAGCCAAGCAGCTCGTCGCGAACGAAGCGGATATCACGCAAGGGGGCTTTGTAATCAGGCATTGCGATGAACCTCTGAGTCAGTTCTGTGGGGTGACCAGCTCTTGGCGGCCGTCTTATCAAACAGTTGTTTGAAACTTACGTTTAGCACCGCGTTCTGTCAAGGATGGACTATGGTGCCATTTACGCCACGAAAAATGGCAAATACGCCAAACCTAGAGAAAACAATGCTCCTGTGGGAGCGGGCGTGCCCGCGAAAGCGTCCGATCAGGCCATTGAGGTGCCTGACCTGACGCTTTCGCGGGCACGCCCGCTCCCACAGGGGCTGGGTTAAATTCGAAGGGGCGAACTGTCAGGCGTAAGTGTCGATAATCCGGCCGAGCATTTCGTCGGATGCCTTGGCCACCTTTGCGCCAAGCCCGACTTCGGTTTTGCCCAAGGCCATCTGCACGGTGCTGGTGGCCAGGTCCATCTGCTGGCTGCGGTCGACCGCGCGCAAACGCTCAGCCTGGAAGTCGCTGGACTGGCTGGTGGCGGTACGTTCGGCGGTGGTGTTGGCGATCTGGCCGGCGGCCTGATCGACGCGGTTCTGGCCGGTCTGGATTGCGCTCAGGCCCGCGTAGTAGGCGGAGCTACCGGTGATTTCCATGTCAGGACTCCATTGACGCTGGATGACGAACAGGCTCAATTAAAGCAGGCCTGCCGTGAAAAGGCCCGTTTAAATCCCTAATGGCCTGGTGCCAGCTGATAGGCCTTGGGTATTCCTGCACGCCAAACGGTCAGGCCAGGAAGCCACTAATCCAGAAGATCCAGTTGCAGGTGTTCAGCCACCATATCGGCACTGGCCTGCTTGAGTTTGGGTACCCGCCCCAGGCAAGGCGCCGGCAGGCGCTCGGCCAGGCTGGCCAGGTTTTCTTCCAGCCGCGAAGTACGCGGCTCGATGATGTTCGCTACCCACCCGGCCAACTGCAGCCCGTCACGCTCAATCGCCTCGGCGCTGAGCAAGGCATGGCTGATACAACCCAAGCGAACGCCCACAACCAGTATCACTGGCAATTTAAGGGCAACGGCAAGGTCCGAAAGGTTCTCCAACCCCGACAACGGCACACGCCAGCCACCCGCACCTTCAACCAACGTGAAATCGGCATTTTGTTGCAGCACATTGCGCATCGCTGCCAACAGCGCCGGCACGGCCAGCGTCACCCCCGCCTCGCGCGCCGCGACATGCGGCGCAATCGCCGGCTCGAAGGCGAACGGGTTGACCTGCTCATACGGCAACTTGATCGTACTTTCATCGATCAGCGCCTGGGCATCACTGTTGCGCAACCCTTTCGGCGTCATCGTGCAGCCCGAGGCCACCGGCTTGGCGCCCAGCGTGCTCATGCCCTGCAACCGCGCCGCATGCAACAGCCCGGCGGCGATGGTGGTCTTGCCGACATCGGTATCGGTACCGGCGATGAAATAGGCCTGGCTCATCGTGCTCCCCTTACGCCTGTGGCTTGCGCAACACACCATAGACCACTTGATAGGTGGCTGGCAGCCCCGCAGGCTGGCGAAATGCCTCATAGGCGTGCAACAGGCCCTGCATGCGCGCCCGACCGGTAAGCCCGGAAGGTCGCCCGGGGTTCAGGTTGTGTGCCCCCAACGCCTTGAGTTCATGGGTCAGGCTTCGTACATCCGGGTAGTGCAGCACGTGCGGGCAACGCTGCAATTGAAGCTGTTCCAGCCCGCTGCCAGCACACAGGCGCTGATAATCCTCAAAACGGCGGAAGCGGTTCACATGCACCAGGCCATCCACTGCCTGCCAACTGGTTCGCAGCTCGTCGAGGGTGCCCACGCACAGGCTGCTGAAGGCCAGCACACCGCCGGGGCGCAGCACACGCGAGGCCTCTGCCAGCACGCTGGCGAACTGGCCGCACCACTGCACAGCCAGGCTGGAAAACACCAGGTCGACACTGCCGTCACGCAGCGGTAAACGCTCGGCATCACCTGCCACGTGATACTGCGCCCCACCCTGTTCATGACGGGCATGGCGCAGCATGCCTTCGGCGATATCCACCGCCACGCCGCTGGCCAGGGTAAAACGCTGCGCCAGGATACGGCTGAAATGGCCAGTGCCGCTGCCCAGGTCCAGCCAGCGCGACGGCTGCAGGCCAGTCGGCAACTGCTCCAGCAGGCTTAAACCTACAGCGCGCTGCAAGGCTGCCACGCTGTCGTAGCTGGCGGCAGCGCGGGAGAACGAAGCGGCCACCTGGCGCTTGTCGGGCAGCGCGCCGGGTAAAGTCGGACGGGAAAGGTCAGTCATCGCCACTCTCATGCAGAAAACTCTTGATGCCCGCCGCCAGCTCCTGCGGATACTCCAGCAGGAATGCGTGGGAACTGTCTTCGACCAGGCCCACTTCCACATCGGGCAACAACTCGCTCAACGCTTTTGCCGCCTCTGACGGCACCAGTGCATCGCTACCGGCAAACAGGTGCAACTGCGGGCCGGCATAGGCCTGCAGGGCTTCACGGGTATCAAGCCTGGCCAGCACTTCAAGGCCTGTGGCCAGGTACAGCGGGTCGGTATCCGGCACGCCGACACCCAGTTGCCGCAGCAACGTGCGCGGTTGCTGGGCGCCATCGCTGCACAGCGTGCGGAAGCGCTTGAGCGTGACCTGGGTATGGCTGCGGCAGCCATCGAGGAAGGTGCCGAAGGTGTCTTCGGCCATGCCATGGGGCCAGTCCGGGCGGGCCACGAAGCTGGGGTTGCTGGCCAAGGTCAGCAGGCCACAGCAATGGTCACCGCGCTTGTGTGCCAAGGCGCTGGCCAGCATGCCGCCGAGCGACCAGCCGCCCAGCCACACGTCGTTCGGCAGCTTGCGATCCAGGTGGTCGACCCAGGCCTGAACATCGCTGTCGGCCAGTTCCGGCAAGGGCATCAACTCCACCTGCAGGCGGGCGTCCTGGGCGCGCAGGCTGGCGGCCAGCGGCTCCAGTGAAGCAGTGCCCAGGCCCCAGCCGGGCAGCAGTACAAGGCGATTACGCATCGGCGTTCTCCAACTGTGGATAACACTCGGCCAATGCATTCAACAATAGCTGCACCTGCGCTTTGCTGTGCGCGGCGCTCAGGGTCACCCGCAGGCGCGCACTGCCTGCCGGCACGGTGGGTGGGCGTATGGCAGTCACCAGCAAGCCGCGCTCGCGCAGCATGCGCGACAGGCGCAGGGCCTGTGCGCTGTCGCCGATCACGATGGGCTGGATCGGCGTTGGGCTGTCCATCAGTTGCAGCCCGATCTGCTGCGCGCCTTCGCGGAACTGGCGAATCAACGCAGTCAGATGCTCACGCCGCCAGGTTTCGCGGCGCAGCAACTCCAGGCTCTTTAGCGTGGCACAGGCAAGTGCGGGTGGCTGGCTGGTGGTGTAGATGTAGTGGCGGGCGAATTGCACCAGCGCTTCGATCAGCTCTTCGCTGCCGGCAACAAAGGCACCGGCAGTACCGCAGGCCTTACCCAGCGTGCCGATCAGCACCGGCACGTCCTCCACGCCCAGGCCGAAGTGCTCGACGATACCGCCCCCCTGCGTACCCAAGGTACCCAGACCATGGGCATCGTCGACCATCAGCCAGGCACCACGCGCCCGGGCGACATCGGCCAGTGCCGGCAGTTCGGCCAGGTCGCCGTCCATGCTGAACACGCCATCGGTCACCACCAGGGTATTGCCGACGGCCTTGTCCAGGCGGCTGGCCAGGCTGGCCGGGTCGTTGTGCAGGTAGCGGTTGAAGCGGGCGCCACTGAGCAACCCGCCATCCAACAGGGACGCGTGATTCAAGCGGTCCTGCAGCACGGTATCGCCCTGCCCCACCAATGCGGTGATAGCACCCAGGTTGGCCATGTAGCCGGTGGAGAACAGCAGCGCACGCGGGCGCCCGGTCAGTTCGGCCAACGCCTCTTCAACCTGATGGTGCGGCGTGCTGTGGCCGACCACCAGGTGCGAAGCGCCGCCGCCCACACCCCAGCGCTTGGCGCCGGTCTGCCAGGCGGCGATCACTTCAGGGTGGTTGGCCAGGCCCAGGTAGTCATTGCTGCAGAAAGCCAGCAAGCGCTGGCCGTCGACCACCACTTCCGGCCCCTGCGGGCTTTCCAGCAGTGGCCGCTGCCGATACAGGTCTGCGGCGCGCCGTTCGGCCAGGCGCGCCGCCAGGTCGAAGGCCATGTCAGGCCGATGCAGCGTTGTAGAACATCTCGCTGCTGCGCTGTTCGACCAACGCCTGCTCGATGGCCGCCTGGTGCACTTCGTCGGCGTGCTCTTCACGCGCTTCGGGCTTGATACCCAGGCGCGCGAACAGTTGCATGTCCTTGTCGGCCTGCGGGTTGGCGGTGGTCAGCAGTTTTTCGCCGTAGAAGATCGAGTTGGCGCCAGCCATGAAGGCCAAGGCCTGCATCTGCTCGTTCATTTGCTCGCGGCCGGCGGACAGGCGCACGTGCGACTTGGGCATCAGCAAGCGGGCCACGGCCAGCATGCGGATGAAGTCGAACGGGTCCACATCCTCTTCCTCGGCCAGCGGCGTGCCGGCCACCTTGACCAGCATGTTGATCGGCACCGACTCCGGGTGCTCGGGCAGGTTGGCCAACTGGATCAGCAGGCCGGCGCGGTCGTCCAGCGACTCCCCCATGCCCAGGATGCCGCCAGAGCAGATCTTCATACCAGCATCTCGCACGTAGGCCAGGGTTTGCAGGCGCTCGCTGTAGGTGCGGGTGGTGATGATGCTGCCGTAGAACTCCGGCGAGGTGTCGAGGTTGTGGTTGTAGTAGTCCAGGCCCGCCTGGGCCAAGGCCACGGTTTGCTCCTGGTCGAGTTTGCCGAGGGTCATGCAGGTTTCCAGGCCCATGGCCTTCACACCTTTGACCATCTCCAGCACATAGGGCATGTCTTTGGCCGACGGGTGCTTCCACGCCGCGCCCATGCAGAAACGGGTGGAGCCGATGGCTTTGGCGCGCGCGGCCTCTTCCAGCACCTTCTGCACTTCCATCAGCTTCTGTTTTTCCAGCCCGGTGTTGTAGTGGCCGGACTGCGGACAATATTTGCAGTCTTCCGGGCAGGCGCCGGTCTTGATCGACAGCAGGGTCGAAACCTGCACGCGGTTCGGGTCGAAATGCGCGCGGTGCACGGTCTGCGCCTGGAACAACAGGTCATTGAACGGTTGCTGGAACAGCGCCTTGACCTCGGCCAGGGACCAGTCGTGACGTGTTGTTGCAGTTGTGCTGGCGCTCATCGGCGTTTCCTTGTTTAGGCTGTAGCTGGCGCCGGGACAGGAAAGCCCGCCAGCGCATCACGGATAGCTCGCATACTCATGGAAGGCCTATGAACTGTCAACCATACTGGAAAACACTGGTTTACAAATGCTCATTTATTAATCAATCGTGTTTGTTGTGTGATGAACCTGCCGAGCAGGCCTACCCCCTGTGTATTGCCTGCGAGCAGGAATTACCTTGGCTCGGTGATCATTGCCTGCGCTGCGCCCTGCCGCTGCCCATGGCGGGCCTGACCTGCGCTCAGTGCTGTCGCCGCCTGCCGGCCTTCGACCAGGTGTTTGCGCTTTGGCAATTCGGCTTTCCGGTCGATACGCTGGTCAGCCGCTTCAAGCACAACCGACAGTGGCCCTTGGGGCGGTTGATGGCTGAATTGCTGGGGCATGGGCTGCTGCACCGCTTTGCCGAAGGGTTAGCCCGCCCTGACCTGCTGTTGCCCGTTCCCTTGGCCAGGCGTCGACTGCGCGAACGAGGGTTCAACCAGGCGGGGATGCTTGGGCGTTGGTTGGCTTCGCAACTTGGACTGGTTTGCGACGAGCGGTTATTGGTGCGCACGCGCGAGACGCCTGCACAACAACAGCTGGACGCCAAGGCACGGCAGCGCAATTTACGTCAGGCGTTTGCGGTCACGGGCGATTTGACAGGCAAGCATGTCGCCATTGTCGATGATGTGGTAACCACCAGTGCCACCGTGCAGGCCATTGCCGAAGTGCTGCGCAAGGCCGGCGCGCAGCGTGTGGATGTGTATTGCCTGGCGCGCACGCCCAAGCCGGGGTATGCATGACACTGCACAGTCCTACACAATCCACCTTCAGGCCCTTCACCTACAACGACTCAATGCTCATGCCGCTGCCTACTTTGCTTACCCAGCACATCGCCCGCCGCCCCCAGCGCATTGCGCTGCTGCAGCACATTGCCGAGCAAGGCTCGATAACCCGCGCCGCCAAGGCTGCGGGCATCAGCTACAAGGCAGCCTGGGATGCCATTGATGAGCTCAACAACCTGGCCAGCCAGCCCTTGGTGGAGCGCAGCACAGGTGGCCGTGGCGGTGGCGGTGCGCGTTTGTCGCCGGAAGGCGAGCGGGTGCTGCGCCTGTATCAGCGGCTGCAGGCCTTGCAGGCGCAAATCCTCGAGGCCGCCGAAGAGTCCAGCGACCTCGACCTGCTCGGCCGCCTGATGCTGCGCACCAGTGCACGCAACCAGCTGCAAGGCCAGGTCAGCGGCCTGCGCCGTGAAGGCCGGTATGACCGTGTCAGCCTGGCATTGGGCGGTGGGCTGGAAATTGATGCGCTGATCACGCACGACAGTACCGCGCGGCTGGAGCTGACGTTGGGGACGATGGTGGTGGCGTTGCTCAAGGCTGGCTGGGTGCGGTTGTTGGCGGAGGGAGAAGAGGCTGAAGCGGGCAGCAATTGCTTGAGTGCTGCAGTGGAAGACGTGCTGAGCGAGGATGATGGGCCTGGTGAGGTCCGGCTGGCGCTGGGCAACGGGCAGACGCTGTGCGCCATTGCCGAGGCGGATTGGTTGGCCGGGCAATCGGTGGCAGCTGGTAGTTCGGTACGGGCGCAGTTTCATCCGTCCTATGTGCTGATCGGGGTTCCTGCATAGCCTGGCCGCGCTTCAGCGCGGTTCGCGGGTGAGCCCGCTCCCACAAAAACTGCGCCGCCTGAGGCATTTGCACAAAACCTGTGGGAGCGGCTACAGCCGCGAAGAGGCCGGCGCAGGCGGAACGCGCTACCATGGCCCCACGCTGCTTACCCTCCGGAGTCACCATGTCCCACCCCTTCGACACACTCACCCCCGACCTGGTCCTGGACGCCGTGGAAAGCATCGGCTTTCTCAGCGATGCACGGGTGCTGGCACTGAACAGCTACGAGAACCGCGTCTATCAGGTGGGCATCGAGGACGCGCAGCCGCTGATCGCCAAGTTCTACCGCCCAGGCCGCTGGAGCGATGCGGCCATCCTTGAAGAACACAGCTTCACCGCCGAGCTCGCCGACTGTGAAGTGCCGGTGGTTGCGCCGATGCAGCACGACGGCCGCACCTTGTTCGAGCACCAGGGCTTCCGCTTCACCCTGTTCCCTCGCCGCGGCGGCCACGCCCCGGAGCCGGGCAACCTCGACCAGCTCTACCGCCTTGGTCAGTTGCTCGGCCGGCTTCATGCGGTCGGTGCCACACGCCCGTTCGAACATCGAGAAGCGCTGGCGGTGGACAACTTTGGCCACGCGTCACTGAACACGTTGCTGGAGGGCAACTTCGTACCGCGAGAGCTGCTGCCTGCCTACGAATCGGTTGCCCGAGACCTGCTCAAGCGGGTCGAAGATGCCTACGCACGCACCCCTCACAATGTGATCCGCCTGCATGGCGATCTGCACCCCGGCAACCTGATGCACCGCGACGACGTCTACCATGTGGTCGACCTGGACGACTGCCGCATGGGCCCGGCCGTCCAGGACCTGTGGATGATGCTGGCCGGCAGCCGCGAAGAGCGCCTGGGGCAGTTGGCCGAGCTGATCGACGGCTACAACGAGTTCCACGACTTCGACCCGCGCGAGCTTGCCCTGATCGAACCCCTGCGCGCCCTGCGCCAGCTGCATTACAGCGCCTGGCTGGCACGGCGTTGGGACGACCCGGCGTTCCCGCCAAGCTTTCCGTGGTTCGGCCAGCCCCGCTACTGGGGCGACCAGATTCTCGCCCTGCGCGAACAAATGGCGGCACTGGATGAAGCACCGCTGAAATTGTTCTAGAAGCACGCCCGCCTCTGTCTACAATAGGCGTCGCTTTATTTAGCTACCTAAGCAAGGATTCTGCATGCACGCCGCAAACCCGCGTCGCGGGTACCTACTGGGCCTCAGTGCCTACATCATCTGGGGCCTGTTCCCCCTGTACTTCAAGGCGATCCAGAGCGTCCCGGCGGTGGAGATCATTGTCCACCGGGTACTCTGGTCGGCATTGTTCGGCTCGCTGCTGCTACTGGTGTGGAAGCACCCCGGCTGGTGGCGCGAACTGCGTGACAACCCGCGCCGGCTGGGCATCCTGGCCCTGAGCGGTGCGCTGATCGCCGGTAACTGGCTGACGTACGTATGGTCGGTGAACAACGGCCGGATGCTCGAAGCCAGCCTGGGCTACTACATCAACCCGCTGATCAATGTGCTGTTGGGCATGCTGATTCTTGGCGAACGCCTGCGCCGCCTGCAGTGGCTGGCGGTGGGCATGGCCGCTGTGGGCGTGGCCCAGCAGGTGTGGCAAGTGGGTAGCCTGCCCTGGGTGTCGCTGGTGCTGGCGCTGAGCTTCGGCTTCTATGGGCTGATTCGCAAACAGGCGCCAGTGGCGGCATTGCCGGGCCTGGTAGTGGAAACCTGGATGCTGGTGCCGCTGGCCCTTGGCTGGCTGCTGCTGCACCCGGCGGCGATGAGTGCCCAAGCGGCGTTCTATACCAGCAGCGAGGCGCTGTGGCTGATGGCTGCCGGGCCGGTGACGCTGATACCGTTGGTGTGCTTCAACGCAGCGGCGCGGCACCTGCCGTATACCACGCTGGGCTTCCTGCAATACCTGGCACCCACGCTGGTGTTGCTGCAAGCAGTGCTGCTGTTCGATGAGCACCTGTCGTCGAGCAACCTGGTGGCGTTCATGTTCATCTGGGCAGGTTTGGCCATTTACAGCGTCGACGCCTGGTTAAGTTTGCGCAAACGCAGCTGATCAAAAAACGATCAAATCTCTGCAGGCCAGGTGATGCGTGGCCTGCAGAGACATCTCCAAAGGTTATCCACACCCTCGTCCCCGTGCTTTGTGCACAAGGTGCTGATTTTTGGGTGTTTTTTGATCAAAGCTGTGCAAGGCACGCGCGGCCTGGGCTGGAGAGGGGAACCCCCAGGTTATCCACAGGGCCTTCCCCGTGATATCGGGATAACCGCAAGGGCCAGTCTCGAATCAATCCTCGGCCCGCAAGTGCAGTTCCACCATCAAGTCATCCGCCAGGCTCTCCAGCTTGTGCTGCAGCACATCCAGCGGCAAGGTCAACGGCAGCGCCAGCAGCGCATCGGCATGAAACAGCGGCTCGCTGCTCATCGGTGCAGGCCGCACCTCTGTGGAAAACCGCTCGACGTTCACCTGCAACTCAGCCAGCAAACGAGTAATGTCGCGCACGATCCCTGGCCGGTCGTTACCCACCAGTTCCATGGCAATCGGTTTCCATGTGCAAGAAGGCTCAATCCCGCTCTCGGCAATCAGCACCCGAATGTCATACCTGACCAACCCCTGCAGCGACGCCACCAGCTCATCGTAGTTTTCAGCCGGCACCGCCACCCGCAGGATGCCGGCAAACTGCCCGGCCATACGCGACATGCGGCTTTCCAGCCAGTTGCCACTGTGGTCGGCGATGCATTGGGCAATACGTTCGACCTGGCCGGCCTTGTCAGGGGCAATTACCGTCAGTACAAGATGATCCACAAGCCCTTCCTCGTGTCGGACCGCGCCGGGCGGCAGAAAATCGGGGGATCGACTGAGTATAGGCAAGGCGCGGCAACCTGCCGCAGGGCAATCCGCACGACCAATCGTGTACTGTTTCAAGATTTATCTGGAACAATCCACCTGTTTTTTGCGAACATACCCACTCCCAGCGTGACCATACGCGACCAACGGGTCGCATAACGGCGCTTTTAGTCTGATTTTGCCCCGCCTACTGCTTCATGTAGTATCCCGTGGCGCGGACTACAAAACGTCGTTTGGATGTCTGCCAAGGCGCCTGTGAAAATACGCACACTGCCCGCCAGCCAGTCTGGAAGGCCGCACCCAGCCGCGCCCGGCGCAACCCGGGGGCATGCACTGGTGCCGTGTTTAGAGAAGCGCTACAGGCTTAATACAGAAGAGCGAAATAGCTGAGCAGAGTGAGGCAAGCAATGACTGGATACGTTCAAGTCGGTGGCCTTCAGGTCGCCAAGGTCCTGTACGACTTCGTGAACAACGAAGCCATCCCCGGGACCGGCATCGTCGCCGAGCAGTTCTGGGCGGGTGCAGAGAAGATCATCAATGACCTCGCTCCAAAGAACAAAGCCCTGCTCGCCAAGCGCGACGAGCTGCAAGCCAAGATCGACGCCTGGCACCAGGCACGCAAAGGCCAGGCCCACGACGCCGTAGCCTACAAAGCATTCCTCCAGGAAATCGGCTACCTGCTGCCACAAGCCGACGATTTCCAGGCCACCACCCAGAACGTGGACGAAGAAATCGCCCACATGGCTGGCCCACAGCTGGTCGTTCCGGTGATGAACGCCCGCTTCGCCCTCAACGCCGCCAACGCCCGTTGGGGTTCGCTGTACGACGCCCTGTACGGCACCGACGCCATCAGCGATGAAGGCGGCGCCGAAAAAGGCCAGGGTTACAACAAGGTTCGTGGCGACAAGGTCATCGCCTTTGCCCGCGCCTTCCTCGACGAAGCCGCGCCGCTGGCCGCCGGCTCGCACGTCGACTCCACCGGCTACCGCATCGAAGGCGGCAAACTGGTTGTGGCCCTCAAAGGCGGCAGCAACAGCGGCCTGCGTGATGACGCGCAACTGATCGGCTTCCACGGCGATGCCGCCGCGCCGACTGCCGTGCTGCTCAAGCACAACGGCCTGCACTTCGAAATCCAGGTCGATGCCAGCACCCCGGTTGGCAGCACCGACGCTGCGGGTGTGAAAGACATCCTGATGGAATCGGCACTGACCACCATCATGGACTGCGAAGACTCGGTTGCCGCCGTCGATGCCGACGACAAGGTGATCGTCTACCGCAACTGGCTGGGCCTGATGAAAGGCGACCTGGCCGAAAGCGTGAGCAAGGGTGGCAAAACCTTCACCCGCACCATGAACCCGGACCGCGAGTACGCCGCACCAAACGGCGGCAGCGTGACCCTGCATGGCCGTTCGCTGCTGTTCGTGCGTAACGTTGGCCACCTGATGACCAACCCGGCGATTCTCGATGCCCAAGGCAACGAAATTCCTGAAGGTATTCAGGACGGCCTGTTCACCAACCTGATCGCCCTGCACAACCTCAACGGCAACACCACCCGCAAGAACACCCGCAGCGGCAGCGTGTACATCGTGAAGCCGAAGATGCACGGGCCGGAAGAAGTGGCGTTCGCCGCCGAGATCTTCAGCCAGGTCGAAGACCTGCTGGGCATGCCGCGCAACACCGTCAAGGTCGGCATCATGGACGAAGAGCGCCGTACCACGGTCAACCTCAAGTCCTGCATCAAGGCAGCCGCCGAGCGCGTGGCGTTCATCAACACCGGTTTCCTCGACCGCACGGGCGATGAAATCCATACCTCGATGGAAGCCGGCGCCGTGGTGCGCAAGGGCGCCATGAAGAACGAGAAGTGGATCGGCGCCTACGAAAACAACAACGTCGACGTTGGCCTGGCCACCGGCCTGCAAGGCCGTGCGCAAATCGGCAAAGGCATGTGGGCCATGCCCGACCTGATGGCTGCCATGCTGGAGCAAAAAATCGCCCACCCGCTGGCCGGTGCCAACACCGCCTGGGTGCCGTCGCCGACTGCCGCCACCCTGCACGCCCTGCACTACCACAAGGTGGACGTACAGGCGCGCCAGCGTGAACTGGCTTCGCGCACCCCAGCGTCGGTAGACGACATCCTGGCAATCCCGCTGGCTGCCGATACCAACTGGTCTGCCGAAGAAATCCGCAACGAGCTGGACAACAACGCCCAGGGCATCCTCGGCTACGTGGTGCGCTGGATCGACCAGGGCGTGGGTTGCTCGAAGGTGCCGGACATCAACAACGTCGGCCTGATGGAAGACCGCGCCACCCTGCGTATTTCGGCCCAGTTGCTGGCCAACTGGCTGCGCCATGGCGTAGTCAGCCAGGAGCAAGTGCTGGAAAGCCTCAAGCGCATGGCCGTGGTGGTTGACCAGCAGAACGCCGGCGACGCCCTGTACCGCCCGATGGCGCCGAACTTCGACGACAACGTCGCGTTCCAGGCCGCTGTCGAGCTGGTGGTGGAAGGTGGCAAGCAGCCGAACGGCTACACCGAGCCGGTGCTGCACCGTCGTCGCCGTGAGTTCAAGGCGCGTAACGGGCTGTAAATCGTAAGGGGCCGCTTGGCGGCCCCTTTCCGTATCACTCTAGTTTCAGTTCTTTCTTCACTAGCTCCAGCAGCTTGCCCAGGTCCACCGGCTTGAGCAGGAAATCCACCACCCCCAGGTGCATCACGTCTACCGCCTCTTTCACATCGGTGTCGCCCGACACCACGATGATCGACAACGCCGCCCGCTCCGACTCGCGAATGGTCCGTATCAAGTCCAGGCCATCCTCAGGCTGCATGCGCAAATCCGTAATCATCAAGCTGATACGCTGCTGATAATGCAGGTATAGCCTGGCCTCCTCGGCCCCGTCCGCACCCACCGCATCAATCCCACGGCTTTTCAGGTAGAGGATCAATGCCTCCCTGTTCACCGCGTTGTCATCCACCACCAGCACCAATGGCCTGGGCGCCACAGGCGCACTCACCACGGCCAATGCCTCGCGCTCGGCGTCGCTCAGGATGTCGGTTTGCTCAGGCATGGTCATCTCGTCAAAAAAATTCCGCTTCAGCAGTAGGACCACTTTACTTGCGTAACCCGGTGCGCCTTTCGTCGGGTCTTTGACAGGAGTGCTCATAGACTTACGTCCAATGGGCACCACCCCGCCGCAAGCCGACCATGGAGGCAGAGAACAACAGGGCCGGCACCTATATATAGATATATATAGTTCGGCATAGCGATACGGTCAGTTTCATGAGCAAAAAGGACGCCTACAGCCAGGCGGGCAGGACGGCAGTGCTGCAGAACATCCAGGGCACCCTGCAGTTCCTGCAGCGCTTCCCGCCGTTCAACCAGATGGAGCACAGCCACCTGGCCTTCCTGGTGGAACAGTGCCAGCTGCGCTTCTATGCCAGCGGCGAAAGCATCGTCAAACCTGCCGACGGGCCGGTGGAGCACTTCTACATCGTCAAGCAGGGGCGAGTGGTTGGCGAGCGCCAGCACCTGGTCAAACCGGGCGTTGAGACCACCTTCGAAATTACCAGTGGCGAATGCTTCCCGCTGGCCGCACTGCTGGGCGAACGGGCGACCCGCACCGAGCACCTGGCCGGTGAAGACACCTTCTGCCTGCAGTTGAACAAAGCCGCGTTCATCCGCGTGTTCTCGATGTCTGAAGTGTTTCGGGATTTTGCCTTGCGTGGGGTCAGCAGCCTGCTCGACCAGGTCAACCAACAGGTTCGCCAGCGCGCGGTGGAAACCCTCGGGACCCAGTACTCACTGAACACCCCGCTGGGTGAGCTGGCCATGCGTCACCCGGTGGTGTGCAGCGCCGATACACCGTTGCGCGATGCCGTGCGGCTGATGCACGAACAGCAGGTCGGCAGCATCGTGGTGATCGACCTGCAGCGCTACCCTGTCGGCATCTTCACCCTGCGCGATCTGCGCCAGGTGGTGGCGTCGATGGATGCGGACCTGGGCGCCCCCATCGAGCGGCACATGACCGCCAAGCCTTTCTACCTCAGCCCCCAGGCCAGCGCCTTCGACGCGGCCATGGCCATGACCGAACGGCATATCGCCCACGTGTGCCTGGTGGAAAACCGACGCCTGTGCGGGGTGGTTTCCGAGCGTGACCTGTTCTCACTGCAACGGGTCGACCTGGTGCACCTGGCGCGTACCATCCGCCATGCACCTCGGCTGGACACCCTGGTTTCGCTGCGCGGTGAAATCAGCCAGCTGGTCGAGCGCATGCTCGCCCACGGCGCATCGTCCACGCAGATCACCCAGATCATCACCTTGCTCAACGACCACACCGTGTGCCGAGTGATCGAGCTGGCATTGGCCGAGCGCGGCGACCCGGGCGTGCCATTCAGTTGGCTGTGCTTCGGCAGCGAAGGGCGGCGCGAGCAGACCCTGCACACCGACCAGGACAACGGCATCCTCTTCGAGGCCGCCGACAGCGCCGAGGCCGACAGCATCCGTGCGCGCCTGCTGCCGCTGGCGCAGTACATCAACCAGTGCCTGGCACAGTGCGGCTTTACCCTGTGCAAGGGCAACATCATGGCCGGCAACCCTGAATTGTGCCTGTCGCGCAGCGAGTGGGCACGGCGCTTTGCCGGTTTTGTCCGCGAAGCCAGCCCGGAGAACCTGCTGGGCTCCAGCATCTATTTCGACCTGCGCGTGGTGTGGGGCGACGAGCAAGGCTGCGAGCAGTTGCGCCAGCGCCTGCTGGAGCAAATAGCCGACAACCGCCTCTTCCAGCGCATGCTGGCCGACAACGCCCTGCGCCAGCGCCCACCGGTAGGCCGCCTGCGCGAATTCGTGCTGACCCGCCAGGGCAACGACAAGGCCGCCACCCTCGACCTCAAGGTCCAGGGCCTGACGCCCTTCGTCGATGGCGCACGCTTGCTGGCCCTGGCCAATGGCATTGGCGCCTGCAATACCCTGGAGCGCCTGCGCCAACTGGTGGCCAATGGCGTGATCGAGCCACTGGACGGCGCTGCCTATGAAGAGGCTTATCACTTCATCCAGCAGACCCGCATGCAGCAGCATCAGCGCCAGACCCGCGACAACCTGCCGTACTCCAACCGGCTCGACCCGGACAGCCTCAACCACCTGGACCGGCGCATCCTGCGCGAGTCCCTGCGCCAGGCCCAACGCCTGCAAAGCAGCCTGGCCTTGCGGTATCAGCTATGAGCCTGTTTGCCTGGCTGCGCCCCAGCGCGCCCGAGCTGGACCACGCCATGCGTCAGCGCCTGGCCCGGCTGCCCAAGCCCGCACCGCTGGGTGTGTGCAGTTTACGTGAGCAGCGCTGGGTAGTGCTGGATCTGGAAACCAGCGGGCTTAACCCCAACCGTGATCAGGTGTTGTCGATCGGTGCGGTGGCTATCGAGGACGGTGCCATCGACTTTGCGCAACAGTTCGAACGTACCCTGCACAGGCCTTTGCAGAAAACCAACGCCAGCGTGCTGATTCACGGCCTGGGCCCTAGTGCCTTGGCCGCCGGTTGCGACCCGGCCGAGGCCTTGCTGGGTTTGCTCGATTTCATTGGCAGCAGCCCGGTACTGGCGTTTCACGCGCCATTCGACCAACGCATGCTGGCGCGGGCGCTGAAGGAAAGCCTGGGTTACCGCTTGCAGTCACCGTTCCTCGATGTGGCCGAACTGGCGCCGATGCTTAACCCCGACACCGTGCTGCGCGAGGCCGGGCTGGATGACTGGGTCGCGCGGTTTGGCTTGCAGGTGGAAGAGCGCCACCATGCCAGTGCCGATGCTCAGGTTACGGCTGAACTGGCGCTGATTTTGTTCAGCCAGGCCCGGCGCCAGCAGCTGGACAGCCCTTTGCAGCTGGAGCAGCGGTTGCGTGGGTGGCGTAGGCGCAACGTGCACAGTCACGGTCTGTAGATTTGTATTGGCCTTGCCGGCGATTGGGCCATCAGCCTTTTCCATGATGGCAATCCGATAAGCGTCCATTGCACCCACCCCCTCCCCTCTGCAACAATCGCGAATAATTATCGTTAGTTAATGCATACGTTCCGGGGGGACGCTGCTTGTCTTCTGCACAGAGCCCACACGCCGATCTGGTCGGTGCGCTGTACCGCGACCATCGCGGCTGGCTGCTCGCCTGGCTGCAACGCAGCATGGCCTGCCGCCAACGTGCCGAAGACTTGAGCCAGGACACCTTCGTGCGCCTGCTCGGCCGCGAGCAGCTGGACACCCCCCGCGAACCCCGCGCTTTCCTCGCCGCCGTGGCCAAGGGGCTGATGTTCGACCACTTCCGCCGTGCGGCGCTGGAACAGGCCTACCTGGCCGAGCTGGCGCTGATCCCGGAAGCCGAACAGCCCTCGCCCGAAGTGCAGCACCTGATCCTCGAAGACCTCAAGGCCATCGACCGCCTGCTGGGCAAGCTGTCGAGCAAGGCCCGCGCGGCGTTCCTGCACAACCGTCTGGACGGTATGGGCCATGCGGAGATCGCCGAGCGCCTGGGCGTTTCGGTATCGCGGGTGCGCCAGTACATCGCCCAAGGCATGCGCCAGTGCTACGTGGCCCTGTACGGGGAGCCGACGTGAGCAACGCGCCGGTTTCGTCCCGGGTACTTGAAGCCGCCATCGCCTGGAAACTCAGCCTCGGCGACGCCAGCGGCACACCGGATGAACGCAACGAATTCACGCGATGGCATGCCGCCAGTGAAGAACACGCGCGGGCCTGGCGCCAGCTCGGCGCCATGGACCAACGCGTCAGCGCGGCGGCCGGCCCGGCACGCCAGGCCCTGCTGCAGTCGCGCGTCAGCATGCGGCGCCGAATCGGCAAGGTTGGCGGCGGACTGGCCGGGATGTTCCTGCTCGGTTCACTGCTGGCCTGGGTCGGCGCCCCGTCGCTGGCACCCAGCTACTGGCTGGCCGACCAGCGCACCGCGACTGGCGAGTTGCGTACCTTGCGCCTGCAAGACGGCACATTGCTGAGCCTGAACACCCACACCGCCGTGGATATCGACTACGCAGGCGAGCAACGGGTGATCGTGCTGCACCAAGGCGAAATTTCGGTCGAAACCGGCCACCAGGACCCGCGTCCGCTGCTGGTACGCACCGACGATGGTCGCCTGCGGCCACTGGGCACGCGCTTCCTGGTACGCCGCGAGGCCGACGGTACGCGCCTGGAAGTGCTGCAAGCCTCGGTTGCGGCCATGCCGCATAACAGTGGCGACGAGCAGGTGCTGCGTGAAGGCCAGCAAGTGTTGATGAACGCCAACGGCCTTGGCCAGATCGGCACGGTGCCCGCCGGTGCCGATGCCTGGACCCGGGGCATGCTGGTGGTCGACAACGTGCGCCTGGGCGACCTGCTGGCCGCGCTGGGCCAGTACCGCAGTGGCCACCTCGGGGTGGACGCCAAGGTCGCCGACCTGCGCGTGACCGGCAGCTTCCCACTGACCGACACCGACCTGGCGCTGGCATCACTGGTGCCGGCTTTGCCTGTGAAAATCGAGCGGCATACCCAGTGGTGGGTGAACGTGGTACCGAAGTAAGGCCGAAAGCCAAAAATACTGCTCGATAATTTTCAGATCAGCCCTGTCACTTTTCAAATCTCGCTCGGCAAGGAAGCAGTTAGCACTTATCCGTCCAGGAGCCACTGCATGTCCCGTGCTGTTGATCGTATCTTGCGCCCTAGCCTGATGGCCCTTGCCATCGCCGTAGCCGCGCCATTGGCCAGCCCTGTCCTGTGCGCCGCCGAGCAATCCGCTGCGCGCGCCTATGACCTGCCCAGCGCCCCGCTGGCCACCACCCTGAACCAGATCGCCAGCCAGGTCGGTATCGCCCTGGCCATCGACCCGGCGTTGGTCAACGGCCGCTCCTCGGCCCCGGTGACCGGCCAGTACGACGGCCTAGGTGCCCTGCAAGCCGCCTTGCGCGGCACTGGCCTGCAACTGCAACAAAGCAGCGTGGGCAGCTACAGCCTGGTGGCCACGCCGGAAGGGACACTGGCGCTACCAGAAACAGCGATCAACGCCACTTCCAGCTATGAAAGTGCCTGGGGTGCCTCCAGCGGTTACGTCGCCACACGCACGGCTGCGGGCACCAAAACCGACACCCCCATCGTCGAGACTCCGCGCTCAATGACGGTCATCACCCGTCAGCAGCTGGATGACCGCCAGGTTCTCAACCTCAATGACGCCCTGCGCTATACCGCTGGCGTGCAAAGCAGCGGTTACGGTTCGGACTCGCGCGCCGACTGGCTGCGTGTACGTGGTTTCGACCCGACCCAGTTCCTCGACGGCCTGCCACTGCCAAAAGGCTCGTTCGCCAACCCCAAGGTTGAGCCGTGGAACCTAGAGCGCATCACCGTACTGCGCGGCCCGGCATCGTCGGTGTATGGCCAGACCCCGCCGGGCGGCATGCTCGACATGGTCAGCCGTCGCCCACAGTCAGAAAGTGCCCACCAGATCGAAGCCCAGGTCGGCAGCAATGAACACAAGCAGATCAACTTCGACAGCACCGGCAAAATCGACGAAGAAGGCAAGTTTCTGTACCGCGTAAGTGGCGTGGTGCGTGACAGCAATTCCCCCATCGACCACATTCCGGACAAGCGCTACAACATCGCTCCCAGCCTGACCTGGAACATCGATGACGACACCAAGCTGACCTTCATCTCCCAGTACACGCGGGACGATACCGGTATCACCGGCCAGTTTCTGCCGCTGCAAGGCACCAAACTGGACGGCCCGACGGGCAAGATTTCCCACCACAAAAACCTGGGCGAACCGGACTGGGACTTCTACGATCGTACCTACTACGCACTGGGCTACGCATTCGAGCACCGGCTGAACGACACCTGGCAGTTCCGCCAGAACCTGCGTTACACCAAGAGCGATTTGTCGTTCCAGGCGGTCAACGTCGCCACATTCAACACTGTCGATGCCGACGGCAACGTCAACCGCGAATCGGGTATCGTCAACGAAGACATCAGCCAGTTCGCTGTGGACAACAACTTCCAGGCTGATTTCCAGACAGGCGACGTCAGCCACACCTTGCTGCTAGGCCTGGACCACCAGCGCTCGAATACCAACTATCAGTGGCTGTATGGCATGGGTGTGCCGCCGATCAACGTCAACCGCCCTGTGTATGGCGCCGACATGTCGAACGTCACCTACTTCGCCATGCAGGACTTCCAGCAAAAAACCCACCAGACGGGTGCCTACATCCAGGATCAGATGTCGCTCGACAACTGGCGGCTGACCCTGGGAGGGCGTGAAGACTGGATTCACACGGGCACCGTGTTCCATAACAGCAACGACGCCACCAATACCCAGCGCGACAAAGCGTTCAGCGGCAACGTTGGCCTGAGCTATGTGTTCGACAACGGCATCACGCCGTACTTCTCCTACACCGAGTCGTTCCAGCCGGCCAGTGGTGCCAACGTGAACTCCACTGAGTCCTTCAAGCCGACCGAGGGCCGTCAGTACGAAGTGGGTGTGAAGTATCAGCCTGTCGGCACCGACACCCTGCTCACCGCTGCGGTGTACGACCTGAAACAGCAGAACGTCAGCGTTACGGAAGGCAGCATCACCCGCCAGGTGGGCGAACTGCAGGTACGCGGCCTGGAGCTGGAAGCCTCCACCCACGTCACCGAAAACCTCAAGGCAATTGCGTCGTACACCTATACCGATACCGAAATCCTGAAAGGTAACGACAAGGGTAACCGTATGGCGCTGATCCCCCGTAATCAGGCGACCTTGTGGGCTGACTACACCTGGAACAGCGGCTGGCTGGAGGGTTTCGGCATCGGTGGCGGCGTGCGCTACGTGGGTGATACCTATGGCAATACCGCCAACACCGACCTGGCCCATGTGGGTTCGTACACCGTGTATGACGCCTCGGTGCACTATGACCTGGGCCGACTGGACAACAGCATGAAAGGCCTGACCGTAGCAGTGGAAGCCAAGAACCTGTTCAACAAAGACTACCTGTCCAACTGTGACGGTTACTGGTGCTACTACGGCGATGAACGCAACGTGGTCGCCAGCGTCAATTACAAGTTCTGAGTGAACGGGGGCCGCTTTGCGGCCCCCTGTTCCAACAGACAAAAAACGGTACCGTGATGAAAAGCCCAACCATCCGCCGCTGGTCCGTGATCCACACCTGGAGCAGCCTGGTCTGCACCCTGTTCCTGCTGTTGCTGGCGCTCACCGGTCTGCCGCTGATTTTCCACCACGAACTCGAACATCTGCTTGGCGACGCCCCGCAATTGCGTGAAATGCCCGCAGGTACCCCACACCTCGACCTGCAACAGCTTGTACTGAAAGCGGAGCAGCACCGCCCCGGCGAGGTCATGCAGTACTTCGGCTACGACAAAGACGAACCCAATGGCGTGGTCGCCATCACCGCCGCCACTGCTGGCACCGACCCCAACTTGTCGCACACCTTCATGCTCGACGCCCGCACCGGCGAAGCCGTGGCCATGCCGGCCGCCAATGGCGGTTTCATGATGGTGATGCTGCGCCTGCATGTGGACATGTTCGCCGGCCTGCCCGGCAAGCTGCTGCTGGCCTTCATGGGCGTACTGTTCATCCTCGCAATCGTCTCCGGCACCGTGCTCTATGCGCCGTTCATGCGCCGCCTGGACTTCGGCACGGTACGCCACGAAAAATCCCGTCGCCTGCGCTGGCTCGACCTGCATAACCTGATCGGCGTGGTAACCCTGGCCTGGGCACTCACGGTAGGCGTGACCGGCGTAATCAGCGCCCTGTCCGACCTGGTCATCGCCGCCTGGCGCAACGACAGCCTGGCCGCCATGGTGGCGCCTTACCGCGACGCCCCGCCGCTCACCGAGCGCGCGCCCGCCACACGCCTGCTGGAGATTGCCGAACAGGCTGCCCCCGGCATGCGCCCGGACTTCATCGCCTTCCCCGGCACACGCTTTTCCAGTGAACACCACTATGCCGTGTTCATGAACGGTGCCACGCACCTAAGCTCGCACCTGTTCACACCCGTGTTGATCGATGCCCGTACCCTGGAAGTTACAGCGGTCGGCGAACGCCCCTGGTACATGGACGCCATGGGCCTGTCGCAACCCTTGCATTTTGGCGATTACGGCGGGCGCCCGATGCAACTCCTCTGGGCGGTGCTCGATGTGCTGACCATCATCGTGCTCGGCAGCGGCCTGTACCTGTGGTGGGGCAAGCAACGCAAACCCAAGGAGGCACGCGCATGAGCCACTCGTCGCAACCCGCCTTGCGCATTTTTGCCTGGCCGGCGCTGATCGCCTTGCTGGGAGCCCTGGGGCTGTTCGCCGCCTTGCTGGGTGATGGCTGGTGGGATGGGCTATCCTGGCTCGGGCTCGGCCTACCGGCATGGTTCTCGATACGCGGCCTGTGGCGCCGCTGAGGTAGCCGGCTAACACCGCCATCCTGGCGCCCTGGCGCAGCATGGTCCGCCTTCGCAACAGGAGCCGGACCATGACCACCCAGCCGCATTTTCACACGCTGGATAACCAGCTTGATGCACTGCTACCCCCCATTCATGGCGTCGAGCACAGCCTTGATCTGACGCTTGCCCAACTGTTCCCGGGCCTCTCCATCAGTGCGCGCACGCTGTTTTTCGGTACGCATCACCTATTGCAACTGGTGGGATTCCATCTGTTCGACGGTGGCACTTTTCGTCTGCCTGCGGGTAGCCGCATCAGGCATGTCGACTACCCGGCACTTAGCCTACCTCCCGATTTCAGCAGCCGTATCGGCAGCTTCTGCCAAACCATTCGTCAGCAACTGCACGCGCGCCAGGCAGCGTACTGGCTGGCGCGCAACAGCAAAGGGCTGACGCGTGCTGTCAGCCTGGCAGTGTTGTTCCGCGACCAGCTGGATGCGGAAATTCGCTTGCGCACTACCGATCAGACCCTGTCTGCAGCGCATGCCCAACTGCTCAGGACATGCCTGGAACTGCCACAACCTTGGCAGCGGCGGCACTTGCCCGTCACCGCACGCCCTCAGGTCTACCGCCTGTTGCTAACCAGCACTGACCCCAACTGGCGCAGCCATGTGCCGGGTTTTCTGGTGATTACCGAGCAGGGGGCTGAAGGACGTACGCTTGAGCACCCTGAACCGGTTGGCCGAGCACTATTGTGCAGTATCGCTCACGGCATCGAAGCCTTCGACAACCTGAACGATCTCCACAAGGAGGTATGCGAGCGCCTGGAAGATCCGCAGCAGAGCGAGCACCTGCTCAAGCTCATGATTACCCCTGCTGACCAGCAAAGCGCGCGTTGCGCGGCGCGTTTACGTTATGACTGGTATACCGAGGACGTGGCCGACTACCTGGCCTCAACCTTGCGTGACGCCCAATCAAGGCACTTGAGCCATGCCTGGCAACTTGCATGGAAGCAAGGCAAGCAGCGTGATATCGAGCAGCTGGACAACGCGCTTGCCCCAGCACTCGACATACGCAGAGCCGTCGGTAGCCGTGGCCCACTGGCGAACCGCTACGGCCTGCTGCTGGAGAAGCACATGCCCAATTGGCTGCGCACCGCATCGCAGCAAGGTGTCGCTCACATCATGCAGGCCATGCAAGAACAGGTGATGGCCATCGAAGCGGCCAGTGCGCCTGGCATTCTGACTTTGGAACAGTTCAGCCAGCAGCATTCGCTGCTGCAGTGGGTAAACGTGCGCCTGCGCGAGTACCTGCAACGTGACCCGGGCCTGGACTGCGATCCGCGTGATATCACCATCAGCGTCACCCTTGCCCGCCAGGTAGGGCCGATCGTGAACCCTCTCCCGCTGGGCAGCACAGTGGGCTACATTCCGGTGGTCAGCCGACAACAGGTGGGCGGTACCGTCGAACTGGTGAATCACACCTACCGCCTCGACGAACTGGCGCTGCTGAACATCAGCTGGTTCGATGTGGACTACTGGCTGACTGCCCGGGTCTATCTTCACGGTGATCAACCCTTGCCCGCGCTCACGCCATTGCGGGTAAAACAGATCGTACGGCGCCTGAATGCCGGCAGCGGTTACAAGGCTTACCTGCACACGCAATTGCTCGACTCGCCAGAGGGCCGATGGCGCCAGGCGGCATACACACAGGTCTACCGCGCCCGCCTGAATGCCGAAGCGGTAAAAGCGCGCTATGTAGGCCATTTTCTCGCCGACACTTTCGCGCAGGGGTATGGCTGGGCCAGTACGCTCATCCGCAACCCCGACAGCCATGCACGCCCACATTACAACGAGCAACAGGTGATCGTTCAGCAACTGCTCGTACACGGCGATACATTGATGGGGGTTTTGCTGCTCGTCTCGCCAGAGAACTCGAATCGAATCGTCGTTCATTGCCCTGACGTCCCGGACAGGCGCTATTGGCGTGAGTACCGCGACATCAAAGCGTTGATCCGGGCTATTCGCGGTGACCTGAGGTTGCAGGACTACCTGGTCCAGCGCCTGCCGCAGGCCAGCAGCAAAAAGCTCAAGGCGCGGTTGCTCAAGGGGCGGGTAGGTGGTGCATCCATTACACGGCAAACCATCACTGGCGATCTGTATCAGGCACTCTACCGGGCCGAGGTCAGAAATCTGATCGCGCACACCGACTCCGTCACCCGCAGCAATCAGGAGCTGCTAGGGGAGTTCTCGGTCAATGTGCTGCGGCTGGTGCTGGACATTGTCACCTTCGTACTGCCGCAACGGACTTTGGTCGCCTTGGCATTTGGCCGTATGGCGATTTCCATATGGGATGGCTTCGAAGCGTTCGACCACGACGACCATGCGGGCGCCTTGCACCATGCCGTGGCTGCTCTCGGCCATGCCACCGCCGGGCTGAACGATATGGCAGGTTCCAGCTTGATGCGCCGTGCTTTGCGGGGGCTGCCCAAACCGCCGCCGATACCGCTACCTAAACACTACGAAACCGCGCCGGACCTTGCCAGGTTGCGCTACCGGATCGACTCGGTACATGGTGAGGCCGTCTATGAACAACTGTCGGCCAGCCCCGGGCTGACCCAGTACTTCGTGCGGGATAACCTGGGCCGCTACTTCAATGTCAGTTTTGACGGCACCCGTTGGCGAGCCACCGATCCCGACCAGCCTTATGCGTACCTGAAACTGCCGATCAAGCGCAGTCAGGATGGCAACTGGGTAGTGGACTCTCCCGTACGCTGGCATGACGGTTTGCCAGACATCACGCAACTGCTCGAACAGTGCCGGCTAGCAACACCGCTCAAGGGCACCGTAGCGATTGAAGACGAACACCTGTTCAACCACGACAGCACACAGTACCTGCAACTGCATAACCATCAGTTGCCAGTACGCCGCCACCTGCTGCCTGGCCACTATCACCTGGTGTTGCCCGCTGGCTTGTCTGGTGTCGTGCCTGCCTGGGCGGTGCTGCGCCACCAGGAGGGTGAATGGCGCATCCGGGTTCGCCAGACCGGCCGCGGCAGCGACTGGCTGGCGTTACCCTCGGGCTATTCGGCCAGCTTGGGCAGCAGCCGGTCCAGCCGCTGATGCAAAGCGCTGCCACTCGGCCAGTTGCGTAACAGCCGCGCCCGGTCCCGGGCGTAGGCCGGGGCGAAGCTGAGCTGGGTGGCGTGCTGGCACATGGCATCCAGGTCGATCAATGACCACTGGCCGTTGTCCCAGAACAGGTTATGGCCCTTGAAGTCGCCATGGCTGATGCGTTCGCGAATCAGCTGCTGCATCACGTGCACCAGGGCATCCACCTGTTCCTCGGGGGCCTCGCCGCTCTCCACATAGGGCGCGAAGCAGGCCGTCAGGTCCGGGCCATCGACATACTCGGTGACCAGGTAGGCGCGGCTGCGCAGGCCCATCACCCGCTGTTCCAGCACCGCCAGTGGCTTGGGTGTGGCGATGTCGAGAAATTCCAGGCGGTGGCCTTCGATCCACGAATGCCAGGCACGGCTCGGGCGCCAGAAGCGCTTGAACCAGTGCGCCGTGTTCTTGATGTTGTAGCGCTTGAGCACCAGCTGGCGGCCATTGACCTCGATCCGCGCCACGCTGGCAGCACCTCCGGTCTTGTACAGGTGGCCCTGGTCGATCAACGCATCAGCCTGCGCCAGCACAGGTTGCATGGCATCGACCTCGCTGCGGCGAATCGCCTGCAAGCCCGACAGGGTGCGCTCGACGCTGAACAGGCTGCACTCGCGGCCGGCCTTTTCCAGGTAATCCTTCTGGCGCCAGTTGCGCACCTTGTCCACCTGCTTCTGCAAGGCCTCCATCGGCAGTGCATGTTCGGCATTGGCCAGCAGGTAATGCACCAGCAGTTCTTCGATGAACGGCTCCAGGCGCTTGGGTAGCTGGGCGAAGAACACGCCGAGGTTTTCCAGCACGCGTGGGCGCGACAGCTGCTGGCCAGGCGTTTCGGCCTTGATGCCAGCGCCATCGATCAGGTACAGCTTACCGCCGTGGCGCAGCAAGTTGTCCAGGTGCAGGTCTTCCTGCCACAGGCCCTTAGCGTGCATCTGCGCGACAGCCGTTAGCGCTTCGCCCAGCACCAGGTGTTGCTCGTCAGATAGCACCGGCAGGTTTTCCACCGCAGCCCAGGCATCGGCGAGGCTTTCGGCGCCGTCGAGGAATTCGAACAGCAGCCAGCCACCCTCGCCTTCCTTGAGGCCGTCAGCCAGCAGCTTCGGCGTGGTCAGCCCCTGTTCGGCCAGCAGCTTCACGCCTTGTAGCTCACGCTGGAAATGCCGGGCGGCGCTACCGCCTACCAGCAACTTGGCCAGCACCGGGGTACCGCGCCAGACGCCAGCGCCCACATATCGCTGGCCCGGCAGCACGCGCAACAGGCTGAGCAGTTGTAGGTCGGCGCTGCCGGCTGCGTCGGCCAGGGTGATACTCAGGGGTAACGACGGGCTTCGCCCGGCGTCCTTCAGTTCAGACAAACGCATCAGCGGGCCTCTTTTTCACGACGGCGTTGCGTCAGGCGTTGCCGCCAGGTGTCGACCAGTGTGCTGTCAGCCGGCTGCGCCAGGTAGGTCGCCAGCAGCGTGCGCACATCGGCCTCGCTCCAGGCCCGGGCGCGGCGCAGCAGCGGCTCCAGGTCCTTGAGGCGGTCGCGCATGCCGAACAGCAAAGGCCGGGTCTTTTCCAGGTCGATCAGTTGCGCGTCCCAGCCATCGCGGCGTTGGCGCAGGAAGATGTGCTTGGGGTAGAAGCAGCCATGCACCTGGCCGGCGCTGTGCAGGGTGCGCGCCAGCTGGCCACACGCCTGCAGGATGCCGGTGCGTTCGCCATCGCCTAGCTGCGGCCATTGGGCCAGCAGGCTGTCGAGGTCGGCCCATTCGTCCAGGGCACGGGTCATCAGGATGGCCCGGTGTTTGCCGCCTTGCTTGCGCTCACCATAGAACACCGCCTGCAAGGCCGGAATGTGCAGCTTCTGGTAGCGGCTGATGTTGCGAAATTCTCGCGCGAAGGTCGGCTCGCCGAACGGTCGGTGCAGGGTGCGGGTCAGGTAGTCGCTCTGGCGCTTGAGGTAGTAGCCCTTGCCTTCGAGTTCCAGGCGGAACACGCTGCTCCAGCCGCCACGGCCCGTGTTGGGTTCGTCCACGGCATCCAGTTGCAGCGCCCACAGCGCCTCGAAGTCGTCCAGGCCATGGCGTTTGAGCAGCGCGAGGTCCGCGCTGGCCAGGTAATCGGTCATTCCCTTCCCTCGAAAAAGCCCAGCACCTGGCGAATGCGCTTCTTGTCACGCACATTCAGCCGGTCACGGCCACGGTATTGCAGGTAGAAGCGCAGGCGCTGGGTGGCCGACAGGTGGTATTTGGCCACTTTGTCCAGGCAGGCCAGGTCCTTGATCATCCGGTGCCGCCACATGAAGCCGCGCCAGAAGTCGCCGGTAGGGCAGTCGATGAAGAATAGCGTGCCTTGGTCATCGACCAGCAGGTTGCGCCACTTCAGGTCGTTATGGGCAAAGCGGTGCTCGTGCATCACCCGGGTATGGCGCGCCAGCTGGCGGCTGAGGTGATCGACCCAGGCCCGGTCGGCCAAGCGTGCATCGTTGCGTTCAGCCAGCGCCGACAGGTCTTCGGTGCGCGGCAGCTCGCGGGTGATCATCGCCCCACGGCCAAAAGCCAGGCCATTGCGCTCAAGCCCCCACGCCACCACTTCGGCAGTGGGAATACCCCACTTGGCGAACTGCTTGAGGTTCTGCCATTCGGCCTTGATGCGTGGTCGGCCCAAGTAGCGGCGCATGTGCTTGCCGGCCCCAGTGTAGCGTTTGACGTAGTAGTTGACCCCGTCACGCTCGATGCGCACCACCTCGCTGAGCGGGTCGCGGGTCAGGCGCTCGCCCTGGAGGGCAAATACCGCATCGAGGCTGCCGAAGTCCGCCGCCAGGTGTTCATAGCCTGGCGCCAGTGTCCAACCCGCCATCAGAGTGCATCCCCATAGCGTTGCTTGCGGTCATAGAGTTTCTGCGCCTTGCGGTCCAGCCAGGCGAGCAAACGGGCTTCGTCCTTCAGGATTTGCCGCAGTGGGCGCTGGAAGTAACCCCGCAAAAAGCGCAGTTTGTCGCGCTGGGTCAGGCCGATGTCCAGCGCCGAGAAGTACAGCGCGGCCAGGTCCTTGTCACGCCAGCGGCGGCTGATTTTCGCTCGGGTCTGGGCACGGTGCAGGTCGATAACCGACAGTTTGAAGTCATCCGCCGTCACCGGGCGGTCGGTGTGCAGCAGGAAGTGGCAGATGTAGCAGTCGCGGTGGTTGACCCCGGCGCGGTGCATGCCACCGGTCATCTTCGCCACTTCGGCGATCAGCGCGCGCTTCAGGCGTGGCGCGGGCGGCTGCTTGACCCAGTCGATGCTGAAATCTTCCAGGCTGATAGTCGGCGCCAGTTCCTCGGTGATGATGAACGAGTGCTGCGTAGCCGGGTTGCTGCCGCGCTCGCCATAGGCGACGGCGGTCATGGTCGGCACGCCCACCTCGTGCAGGCGCTGGATGGCCTGCCATTCCTGGCCGGCACCGAGCACCGGCAGCTTGGCGGTGAACAGGTTCTTGAAGATCTCGCCCCAGCCGATGCCGCGGTGGATCTTGACGAAAAACCCTTCGCCCTCCACCTCGGTACGCAGCGTGCGGCGCCCTTCCAGTTCGCGATAGACCTCGCCTTGCAGCGCCTCGACGGCGTCGAAGGCATCTCGCCCGGCCCACAGGCGTTTGAAGGGCTCGGCCACTATCAGCTTCATGCGGTTTTCTGCCCCAGGATCACGTCGGCAGCATGCTGCGGCATGCTGTACAGATCAGCGGTTTCAGCGAACGCCAGGCCGTTGCGCGACCAACTGGCGCGGGCCTGCGAGTCTTCGAGCATGCGTTGCAGGTAGCCATTGAGCTGGTCCTGTTCGAACGGCTCGTCCAGCACCAGGCCGCAGTCGGCCTCGGCAATGTAGTGGGCGTAACCGCACACCTTGGACACCAGCACCGGCAGGCCGGCCACCAGCGCTTCGAGCAGCACCGTACCGGTGTTCTCATTGTAGGCCGGGTGAATCAGCAAATCGGCACCCAGCAGGAAGCGCGGGATGTCGCTGCGGCCCTTGAGGAACTGCACCTGGTCGCCCAGGCCCAGGGTGGCGCTTTGCAGGTGGAACACCTTGGGGTCGTCCTGGCCGATCACCATCAGCCTAGTGCGTTTGCGCAGGGCCGAAGGCAGTGCGGCCAGCGCCTTGAGGCTGCGGTCCACACCCTTGGTCTTGAAGCCCGAGCCAATCTGCACCAGCAGCAGGTCGTCATCGCCCAGGTTGAATTCCTTGCGGAACTCGGCGCGAATTTCAGCGGCATTGGCCGGCGCACGGCGGTCTTGGGAAATGCCTGGCGGCAGCAGATGGAAGCGTTCCACCGGGGTGCCGTAGTGCTTGATGAACAGCGGCTGCTGCACTTCGGAAATCATCAGCACATCGGTGTGCGCGTCCTTGGCGAATACCGCACGCTCGTACTCGGCAAAGTGCCGGTAACGGCCCCAGCGGCGGTACAGGCCGCCACGCAGGGTCTGCGCCTTGTCTTCGAAGCAACCGTCGGCGGCGTAGTACACGTCCAACCCCGGCATCTTGTTGAAGCCGATCAGGCGGTCGACCGGGCGCTTGGCCAGGTCGGCGGCCATCCAGGCGCTGAGCTTCTCGTTACGGCGGTGGTTGAAAATCGCCTTCACCGGCGCCACCAGCACTTCAAAGCCCGGGGGAATGTCACCTTCCCAGATCAGCGTGTATACACGGATCTGGTGGCCCCGCTTCTGGCATTCCAGGGCAATGCGCATGAAGTCGCGCTGCAGCCCGCCGAAGGGGAAATATTTGTAAAGCACGAAAGCCAGTTGCATCAACGGACATCCTCAGCCAGCAGCAACGCGCTCAAGCGGCCCGCCACATGCTCGGGATTCAGGCGAGTGAAGCACAGCGGCCACTCGCGTTTCAGATCGAATCGGCGCAGGTCATCGGCGCTCGGTTTGTAGGTGCACTTCTTCTGCAGGCAGGGAGCGCAAGGCCAGTCACTGGCCTGGTGAATCTGGGTCCGTCCGTAGGCACCAGTCAGGCCCGGGTTGGTCGGGCCGAACAGCGAAATGGTGGGTACATCGAGTGCTGCGGCCAGGTGGCCAAGGCCAGTATCGACCGCCACGCAGGCTTTAGCCGCTGCCAGCACGCGGGCAACGCCGGCAAGGTTCAATTTGGGGAGTACCTGGCAGTTGTTCAAGCCCTGGGCGATGCGCTCGGCGCGCGCCTTCTCGGCCGGGTTACCCCAAGGCAGACGTACTTCCAGCTTGCGCCGGCCCATGCGCTCGGCCAGTTCGCGCCAATAAGCTTCAGGCCAATGCTTGGTTGCCCAGGTGGTGCCATGCAGGAACACTACATAGGGCGCAGCCGGCGGCAGCTGCAGGCGGTCCAGGTCCAGGCCGTAGTTGCCGATGCCTTCCGGCAAGTCGTAGGCCAAGGCCATGGCGAACAACTGGCGTACCCGCTCCACCGCATGCTGGCCGGTGGCAACCGACAGACGCCGGTCATAGAAGCGGCTGGCCCAGCCTTCGCGGGCCGAGTAGCGGTCCAGGCCGGCGACGGGGGCCTTCACGTAGCGGGTCAGCCAGGCCGACTTCACCAGGCCCTGGGCGTCGATCACCAGGTCGTATTGGCGTTCGCGCACACGCTGCTTGAACGCCTTCCACTCGCCACTCTTGAGGGTTTGCCAGAGGTTCTTGCGCCAGCGGCGGATGGCCACCGGGATAACCTGGTCGACCGCCGGGTGCCAGCTGGGGATTTCGGCAAAGCCTTCTTCCACCACCCAGTCGAAACGGATGCCCGGGATGGCATGGGCGGCATCGGTAAGCGCCGGCAAGGTGTGGATCACATCACCCAGCGACGAGGTCTTGATGATCAGTACCCGCACTTAGTCGACCTCGGCCACGGTATCGATCAGGTCCGGCCCGCTCAGGCTGTGCAGGGCGGCAATGACTTTGCCCGGCTCCAGCAGACGCAGGCAGTTGTAGTGACCGAAGCGGCAGGTACGGTCGAAACACGGGCTGCACTCGATGCCGGTGCGCACCACTTCCACCTGGTCGGCCAGCGGCGGGGTGAATCCGGGCGACGTCGAGCCGTATACGGCCACCAGTGGGCGGTTCAGCGCGGCGGCCACGTGCATCAGGCCGGAGTCGTTGGACACCACGGCATGGGCGCAAGACATCAGGTCGATGGCCTCGGCCAGCGAGGTTTCGCCGGCCAGGTTGGAAGACTCTTCACGGAAACCCGGGATCAACCGGTCACGGATCTGCTCACCGACCGGGTGGTCTTTCTTCGAGCCGAACAGCCACACCTGCCAGCCCTGACGGATCATCGCGTCGGCCACGGCAGCGTAATGCTCGGACGGCCAGCGCTTGGCCTCACCAAACTCGGCACCAGGGCACAGCGCCAGTACCGGGCGGTCCAGCTCCAGGCCGAACTTGGCCAGTGCGGCGTCGCGGCTTTGCGCTTCGATCTGCAGGCTGGGGCGCGGGTACGGCTGCGGCAGCTCGGCACCAGGCGCGTAGGCCAAAGCCATGAAGCGCTCGATCATCAGCGGGTAGCGGGCCTTGTCCAGCTTGCGCACATCGTTCAGCAGGCCAAAGCGCATTTCGCCCCGCCAGCCGGTGCGTTTGGGGATACCGGCGAAGAACGGAACCAGTGCCGACTTCAGCGAGTTGGGCAGCAGGATGGCCTGGTCGTACTGGCCGGCCAGGGACTTGCCGATGCGCCGGCGCGTGGCCAGCTCCAGCGCGCCGTGACCGAGCGGGAAGCTCAAGGCCTGGCGCACCTCGGGCATGCGCTCCAGGATCGGCCGGCTCCACTCGGGGGCCAACACGTCGATCACGCAGTCGGGGTGCTGCTGTTTCAGGCACTGGAACAGGGTCTGCGCCATCACCATGTCGCCGACCCAGCTGGGGCCAATGATCAGTATTCTCATGCTTAGTCCAGAAACGCTCGGGGAGGCTACAGACTGCGGTACAGCCTGGCCTCCCCTCTTTATATTCAGGCTATGTGGCGGACAGTGTACCACTCAGGCAAGTCCATGGCTGATCACAGCCCCTGTGGGGACGGTGGGCCGTCAGGTCAAACCCAGTTCCCCCCAGATCCGCCGCACTTGACGGCGTTCATCGGCAAACTGCGCCGCGTCGATCACCCCGGCCTGCTTCTGCAGGGCCTGGCGGTGCGAGGCTGAGCGGAACGCCTTGTACACTTCACGCAACAGCACCGCGTCACTGGCCGGCATCAAACTCGCCTGCTCCAGTTCTTCCAGAATGCGGATGTTATCGGTCCATCGGAGTATGGCCGGGTGGTCATGGGACCAGGCCAAAGCCGCGTATTGCACCATAAATTCGATATCGACGATACCGCCGGCATCCTGCTTGATATCGAAGGGCACACCGGCCTCGAACGCGTTAGCCGCAGTACCCGCAGCCGTGGCCTTGGTCCCCAGGTTGTCACGCATCTTGGCGCGCATTTCACTCACTTCGGTGCGCAGTTTTTCCAAGTCGCGGGCCTGGCCCAGCACCTTGGCACGCACGCCTTCGAACGCCGCGCCAACCTGCTTGCAGCCCACCAGCACGCGGGCCCGCACCAAGGCCTGATGCTCCCAGGTCCAGGCTTCGTTCTGCTGGTAGCGCTCGAAGGCGCCCAGCGAACTCACCAGCAGGCCGGAGGCGCCGGACGGACGCAGGCGCATGTCCACGTCATACAGCTGGCCCGAGTTGGTCTGGGTGGTCAGCAGGTGGATGATGCGCTGGCCCAGCCGGGTGAAGAACTGCGCACTGTCGATGGGCTTGGCACCGTCGGTTTCCTCTTGCGGGTCGCCGTCGTGGATGAACACCAGGTCCAGATCAGAGCCGTGCCCCAGCTCCAGGCCGCCGACCTTGCCATAACCAATGATGATGAATCCCGGATCGCAGAGACTGCCGTCGCTGCGCTTGGGCTGGCCATGGCGGGCCACGGTCTGGCGCCAGGCCAGGGCCAGTACCTGGTCGAGGATGGCTTCGGCCAGCCAGGTCAGGTAGTCGCTGACTTTCATCAACGGCAGGTTGCCACTGATTTCCGACGCGGCCACACGCAGGCTGTGGGCCAGCTTGAAGTGGCGCAGTGCCTCCATCTGCTGCTCCAGGTCATCCTCGGGGATGCGCGTCAGGCGTTCGCGCAACTCGCTGGCCAGCTCGGGAGCCAGGGGCGGGCTGAACAGGCGGCCTTCGTTAAGCAGTTCGTCGAGCAGCAACGGGTACAGCGCAATCTGCTCGGCAATCCACGGGCTGGCGGCGCACAAGGTCAGCAGACGGCGCAGGGCACCCGGGTTTTCGGTCAGCAGCACCAGGTAAGCCGAACGCCGCGCCACGGCTTCGACCAGTGGCAGCACACGCTCCAGCACCAAGTCGGGATTATCGTGCTCGACCGCCTGGGCCAGCAGGCGCGGAATAAAGGCATCCAGCCGCTCACGGCCAATGCGCTGCATCGACCGCAACTGCGGGCTTGAGCGCAGCCCCGCCAAACGCCGCAAGGCTTCGACAGGCTCTTTGAAGCCAGCCTCTTCCAGCTGCCGGCCAGCGGCTTCTTCATCCTGCGCCTGTTCCCACAGCGGCGACCATTCGCCACCCACCACCAGTTCGCCTTCACCGTCTTCATCATCCGGGTCGGCGATCACTTGGCGGAAGTGCCAGTCGATACGGCCACGCCAATAGGTCAACTGGTCGTGGAAGCTCTGCCAGTCGGCAAAACCGAGCATGTAGGCCACCCGCGCCTGGTCGGTCTCGCCCTCTGGCAACATTTGCGTCTGGCGGTCGGCGATGGCCTGGATGGCATGCTCGGTATAACGCAAGAACTCATAACCTTCGCGCAGCTCGGCGACCACCGCCGGCGGCAGGTAACCCTGGCCTTCGAGGGTGGCCAGCACCTTGAGCAACGGCCGTTGCTGCAAGCTCAGGTCGCGCCCGCCGTGGATCAGCTGGAAAGCCTGGGCGATGAACTCAACCTCGCGGATACCACCGGCACCCAGCTTGATGTTGTCGGCCATGCCCTTGCGCCGCACTTCCTGCTGAATCAACTGCTTCATGGTGCGCAGCGCTTCGATCGCGGAAAAGTCCAGGTAACGGCGGTACACGAACGGGCGCAGCATCTCCTGCAGTTGTGCGCCGGCAGCCTGGTCACCCGCCACCACCCGCGCCTTGATCATCGCGTAGCGCTCCCAGTCGCGACCCTGGTCCTGGTAGTACTGCTCCAGGGCATTGAAGCTGAGCACCAGTGCGCCGGCCGAACCATAGGGGCGCAGGCGCATGTCGACGCGGAACACGAAACCATCGACGGTAACCGGGTCCAACGCCTTGATCAGCCGCTGGCCCAGGCGGGTGAAGAACTCCTGGTTTTCCAGCGAACGCTTCACCCCTTCGGTTTCGCCGCCTTCGGGGAAGCCGAAGATCAGGTCGATGTCCGACGACAGGTTCAGCTCCACCGCCCCCAGCTTGCCCATGCCCAGCACCACCATGTGCTGCGGCTGGCCGCTGCGGTTGCCGATGGGCGTGCCGAACTGCTGGCAATGGCGCGGGTACAGCCATTGGTAGGCTTCGTCGATGGCGGCATCGGCCAGGTCCGACAGGTCGCGGCAGGTTTCACTCAGTTCCGCCTGACGGGTGATGTCGCGCCAAATGATGCGCAACTGCTGGCGGTTGCGCTCGCGGCGCAGGTTGCGCGCCAGCTCATCATCGCTTTGCGCCGCCTGGGCGACCGCCGCGATGTGCCCGCGCAGCTCACCCGGCGCATAACGACGCTCCAGTTCGCCACTGGTCAGCAGGCCGAACAGCATGGCCGGCTCGCGCTGGGCCAGGCCCAGGACAAAATCGCTGGCTGCGGCCACCTGGTCGAATTGCTGCCGGTGCAGCGGGCTCCATGCATTCAGGTCGAGCTCAGGGTGAGCCGCTAGCGCATCGCTGAGGAATTGCTGGTTGCGAGCGACCAGTGGCTGAAGGATGGCGGGCAGATCGGACGGCAAAGGCAGGCGCATGGTCTATCCTTGATCGGCGTGAAATAGAGGGGAAAAAGCGGCCAAGGGGAAGCCGGACCACGGTTGGACTGTCGTACAAAAGTTGGAAATAGCTGAAAAAAACGAAAACTTGGCAACAAACATCAAGAACCACCCGTTCGCGACACAATGCCAACCAACATGAACGTTTTTCCTCACAAGCCAAGGTGCGACCAAACGTCGCACAAATGTAGTTTTACTACTACTCGCGTCGTGTAAAAGCATGAAATGCGAAAGCAAATGTAGTAAAACTACAACGCGCCGGAAGACACCCCGGTAATCCAAGAATTCACGACGTCTGCCCATAAGGCCAGTCGCAACTTCAGGCAATCGATTCTGGTTGCCTTTCCGCCCTGGAGCAAGCCATGCAAGACCTCGATCCAATCGAAACCCAGGAATGGCTGGATGCCCTGGAGTCGGTCCTCGACAAAGAAGGCGAAGACCGCGCTCATTACCTGATGACCCGTATGGGCGAGCTGGCCACCCGTAGTGGCTCCCAGCTGCCGTATGCGATCACCACGCCATACCGCAACACCATCCCTGTCACCCACGAAGCACGCATGCCTGGCGACCTGTTCATGGAACGCCGCATTCGCTCGATGGTGCGTTGGAACGCCTTGGCCATGGTCATGCGCACCAACCTGAAAGACTCGGACCTGGGCGGACACATCTCCAGCTTCGCCTCCAGTGCCACCCTGTACGACATCGGCTTCAACTACTTCTTCCAGGCCCCGACCGAAGAACACGGCGGCGACCTGATCTTCTTCCAGGGCCACGCCTCCCCAGGCATCTACGCCCGCGCCTTCATGGAAGGCCGCATCACCGAAGACCAGATGAACAACTTCCGTCAGGAAGTGGACGGCAACGGCCTGTCTTCGTACCCGCACCCATGGCTGATGCCTGACTTCTGGCAGTTCCCGACCGTATCGATGGGTCTGGGCCCGATCCAGGCCATCTACCAGGCACGCTTCATGAAGTACCTGGAAGCGCGCGGCTACATCCCGGCCGGCAAGCAGAAAGTCTGGTGCTTCATGGGCGACGGCGAGTGCGACGAGCCGGAATCCCTGGGCGCAATCGCCCTGGCCGGCCGCGAGAAGCTGGACAACCTGATTTTCGTCATCAACTGCAACCTGCAGCGCCTCGACGGCCCGGTTCGCGGCAACGGCAAGATCATCCAGGAACTCGAAGGCGTGTTCCGTGGCGGTGGCTGGAACGTCAACAAGGTTGTCTGGGGCCGTTTCTGGGACCCATTGTTCGCCAAGGACACCAACGGTGCCCTGCAGCGCCGCATGGACGAAGTCATCGACGGCGAGTACCAGAACTACAAAGCCAAAGACGGCGCGTACGTTCGTGAGAACTTCTTCAACACCCCAGAGCTCAAGGCCATGGTCGAAGACCTGTCCGACGACGAGATCTGGAAGCTCAACCGTGGCGGCCACGACCCGTACAAGGTCTACGCGGCGTACCACCAGGCGGTCAACCACAAAGACCAGCCGACCGTCATCCTGGCCAAGACCATCAAGGGTTACGGTACCGGTGCCGGCGAAGCCAAGAACACCGCGCACAACACCAAGAAGGTCGACGTCGACAGCCTGCGTCACTTCCGTGACCGCTTCGACATCCCGGTCAAGGATGCCGACCTGGAGAACCTGCCGTTCTTCAAGCCGGAAGAAGGTTCTGCCGAAGCCAAGTACCTGGCCGAGCGCCGTGCTGCCCTGGGCGGTTTCGTGCCACAGCGCCGCGCCAAGAGCTTCAGCGTACCGACCCCGCCACTGGAAACGCTGAAAGCGATCCTGGACGGCTCGGGCGACCGCGAAATCTCCACCACCATGGCCTTCGTGCGCATTCTGGCGCAGCTGGTCAAGGACAAGGAAATCGGTCAGCGCATCGTCCCGATCATCCCGGACGAAGCCCGTACCTTCGGTATGGAAGGCATGTTCCGCCAGCTGGGCATCTACTCGTCGGTCGGCCAGCTCTACGAGCCAGTCGATAAAGACCAGGTGATGTTCTACCGCGAGGACAAGAAGGGCCAGATCCTCGAAGAAGGCATCAACGAAGCCGGCGCCATGTCGTCGTTCATCGCTGCCGGTACCTCGTACAGCTGCCACAACCAGCCGATGCTGCCGTTCTACATCTTCTACTCGATGTTCGGCTTCCAGCGCATTGGCGACCTGGCCTGGGCCGCTGGCGACAGCCGCACCCGTGGCTTCCTGATCGGCGGTACCGCCGGCCGTACCACCCTGAACGGTGAAGGCCTGCAGCACGAAGACGGTCACAGCCACATGATGGCGGGCACCATCCCGAACTGCCGCACCTACGATCCAACCTACGGCTACGAGCTGGCGGTGATCATCCAGGACGGCATGAAGAAGATGACCGAAGAGCAACAGGACATCTTCTACTACATCACCGTGATGAACGAATCCTACCAGCAGCCAGCCATGCCGGCCGGTGTCGAGGAAGGCATCATCAAGGGCATGTACCTGCTGGAAGAAGACACCCGCGAAGCCGCGCACCACGTACAGCTGATGGGCTCCGGCACCATCCTGCGCGAAGTCCGCGAAGCGGCGAAAATCCTGCGTGAAGAGTTCAACGTCGGTGCCGACGTGTGGAGCGTCACCAGCTTCAACGAACTGCGCCGCGACGGCCTGGCCGTAGAACGCGCCAACCGCCTGAAGCCTGGCCAGAAGCCACAGCAGACCTATGTCGAGCAGTGCCTGAACGGCCGCAAAGGCCCGGTCATCGCCTCTACCGACTACATGAAACTGTTCGCCGAGCAGATTCGCCAGTGGGTTCCGAGCAAAGAGTTCAAGGTCCTGGGTACCGACGGTTACGGTCGCAGCGACAGCCGCAAGAAGCTGCGTCACTTCTTCGAAGTCGACCGCCACTTCGTGGTGCTGGCTGCCCTGGAAGCCCTGGCTGACCGTGGCGAGATCGAACCCAAGGTTGTTGCAGACGCTATCGTCAAGTTCGGTATCGACCCGGACAAGCGCAACCCACTGGACTGCTGAGGAGTATTTTTAAGTGAGCGAACTCATTCGCGTACCTGACATCGGCAGCGGTGAAGGTGAAATCATCGAGCTGTTCGTCAAGGTCGGTGACCGTATCGAGGCTGACCAGAGCCTGCTGACCCTGGAGTCCGACAAGGCCTCCATGGAAATCCCGGCCCCCAAGGCCGGTGTCATCAAAGAACTGAAAGTAAAGCTGGGCGACCGCCTGAAAGAAGGCGACGAGCTGCTGGTTCTGGAAGCCGAGGGCGCCGCTGCTGCGGCCCCTGAGGCTCCGGCCGCTGCTGCTCCGGCCCCGGCTGCTGCCCCGGCGCCTGCTGCCGAAGCCGCCCCTGCGCCAGCCGCAGCCCCGGCTGCCGCCAGCGTGCAGGACATCCACGTGCCGGACATCGGCTCGTCGGGCAAAGCCAAGATCATCGAAGTGCTGGTCAAGGTCGGCGACACTGTCGAAGCCGACCAGTCGCTGATTACCCTGGAGTCCGACAAGGCCTCCATGGAAATCCCGTCGCCAGCTGCTGGCGTGGTCGAAGAAGTGCTGTGCAAGCTGGAAGACGAAGTCGGCACTGGCGACCTGATCTTCAAGCTGAAGGTCGCTGGCGCAGCCCCGGCTGCCGCTCCGGCCCCTGCTGCTGCCCCGGCGCCAGCCAAGGCTGAGGCTGCTCCGGCAGCCGCACCCGCCGCTGCCGCCCCGGCTGCTGCCCCAGCACCGGCTGCTACCGCACCGGCCGCTGGCAGTAACGCCAAGGTTCACGCAGGCCCCGCCGTTCGTCAGCTGGCCCGTGAATTCGGTGTCGACCTGGGCGCTGTTGCCGCCACCGGTCCGCACGGCCGCATTCTGAAAGAAGACGTGCAGGTTTACGTCAAAGCGATGATGCAGAAGGCCAAGGAAGCTCCGGCCGCTGCCGGTGCAACCGGCGGCGCCGGCATCCCGCCGATCCCTGCCGTGGACTTCAGCAAGTTCGGTGAAGTGGAAGAAGTGGCCCTGACCCGCCTGATGCAGGTCGGTGCTGCCAACCTGCACCGCAGCTGGCTGAACGTGCCGCACGTGACCCAGTTCGACTCTGCCGACATCACCGAGCTGGAAGCCTTCCGCGTTGCGCAGAAGGCCGTGGCCGAGAAGGCCGGCGTGAAGCTGACCGTGCTGCCACTGCTGCTCAAGGCCTGTGCTTTCCTGCTCAAGGAACTGCCAGACTTCAACAGCTCGCTGGCGCCAAGCGGCAAGGCCATCATCCGCAAGAAGTACGTGCACATCGGCTTCGCCGTGGACACTCCAGACGGCCTGCTGGTCCCTGTGATCAAGAACGTCGACCAGAAGAGCCTGCTGCAACTGGCTGCCGAAGCGGCTGCGCTGGCCGAAAAAGCCCGCACCAAGAAGCTGTCGGCCGACGAGATGCAAGGCGCCTGCTTCACCATCTCCAGCCTCGGCCACATTGGCGGCACCGGCTTCACGCCGATCGTCAACGCGCCGGAAGTGGCTATCCTGGGCGTCTCCAAGGCGACCATGCAGCCAGTGTGGGATGGCAAGGCCTTCCAGCCGAAGCTGATGCTGCCACTGTCGCTGTCCTACGATCACCGTGTGATCAACGGCGCAGCCGCCGCGCGCTTCACCAAGCGCCTGGGCGACGTGCTGGGCGATATCCGCACCATGCTGCTGTAAGGCAGCCCGCTGCCCCTCCTTGCGAGGGGCAGTACCCTTTTCGAGCTGCCACGCTCGTACCTCAACCCCGTCGATTGGCGGGGCTTTTTTTGTCCGCCGATAGGGTTGTGGCGCCGGGGAAACCGAGCGCCAAAATTCTCAAGGCGAACTAACATTTCCGGCCCAACAGCCGATAACCCGTACACAGCATCACGCATGGCCGCTTGCCAGCCCTCGGGACATGATGCAACCTTGCCGAATCTGCCGCCGCCGCAAGGCCGCGTTCCCTCTTCAAGCGAGTCTTCGATGAAAAGCCAACCCGATGCCGCCAGCCGTGTGGCGGCCGAGGTCGTCACGCCGTTACCCGTGCCCTCGCGGCTCGGCATGCTGCGTTTCGAACGGCTCAACGAAGCCACCTGGGCCATGCTCTACCTGGACCCGGCCTGCGAGCGCCAGTTCGGCCTGCACGCCGGCGACCTGTGTGCCTTGGTAGATGCACCCTACGCCAGCCTGATGGAACCGGAAGCACGCTACCGGCTGCACGATGAGGTCCAACTGCAACTGGCCCAGCGCGGCTACTACCGCGTGCGCTACACCCTGCACACGCCCAGCGCCTCGCTGCGCCTGCTGGAGGTGGGTGAAGCCTACAAGCAGCATAACCGCCAGCTGTTGCGCGGCTACCTGAGCGTGCTCGATGACCTGCAGGACGATACCGGCGAAGCCGACGCCAACGACCTGGAATCACGCAACAACCGCCTGCAGCTGGCCCTGCAACTGAACCAGCGCGCCCAGCAAGAGCAGCTGGAACACCTGGAGCGCGTGCGCGGCCAGCAGGACCTGATCCTGCGCTTGGCCCGCCAGCGCTACAGTGCCGGTAACTCGCTGCTGGAAGCTGCCCAGCTGATTACCCGCAGCGCCTGCGAAATCTACAAGGTCGACAGCGCCAGCATCTGGCACCTGGACGACCAGCGTCTGGAACCAATCACCGCCTGGTACCGCGATGCTCAAGAGCATCGCCAGCCCGAAGCCATCGATGCCAGCCACTTCCCCGACTACCTTGACGCGCTGCACGCCAGCCGCGCCATCGACGCCCACAACGCCGGCCACGACCCACGCACCCGCGCCCTGGCGCAAAGCTTGCGCCCGGAAAACAAGGCCATGCTCGACGCCAGTATCCGTGTCGATGGCCAGGTAGTCGGCGTGCTGTGCCTGGAGCAGACCGGCCAGCCACGGGCCTGGCAGTCGGACGAGATTGCCTTTGCAGGTGAGCTGGCCGACCAGTTCGCCCAAGTCATCACCAACCACAACCGGCGCACTGCGGCCAGCGCATTGCACCTGTTCCAGCGTGCCGTCGAGCAAAGCGCCAGCGCCTTTTTGCTGGTGAACCGCGATGGCCGGGTGGAGTACGTCAACCCGAGTTTCACTGCCATCACCCAATACAGCACCGATGAAGTGCAAGGCCGTCACCTGGGTGAGCTGCCGGCATTGGAGAACCTCAGCGAATTGCTGTTCGACTCGCCGTCGAGCCTGGCCATGGGCAACAGCTGGCAGGGCGAGTTCAAGAGCCGGCGCAAGAACCTGGAGCCCTACTGGGGCCAGTTGTCGATTTCCAAGGTGTACGGCGATAACCGTGAGCTGACCCACTACATCGGCATCTACGAAGACGTCACCCAGACCAAGCTGGCCCAGCAGCGCATCGAGCGACTGGCCTACACCGACAACCTGACCAACCTGGGCAACCGCCCGGCGTTCATCCGCAGCCTGGACGAGTGCTTTGCCCGCGATGGCGAAAGCGCGATGTGCCTGCTGCTGGTGGACATCGACAACTTCAAGCGCATCAACGACAGCCTTGGCCACCAGACCGGTGACAAGCTGCTGATCAGCCTGGCCCGCCGCCTGCGCAACAGCTTGCACACCGGCGGTATCCTGGCGCGCTTTGCCAGTAACGAGTTCGCGGTATTGCTTGACGACACCAGCCTGGAAGATGGCCAAGGCGTTGCCCAGCAATTGCTGCGCACCCTCGACAAGCCGATGTTCGTCGACAACCAGTTGATCAACGTCACGGCCTCGGTGGGCCTGGCCTACGCGCCGCTGCACGGCGCTGACCCGGCCAGCCTGATGAAAAACGCCGGCCTGGCGTTGCACAAGGCCAAGGCCAACGGCAAGCATCAGGTGCAGGTGTTTACCGAAGTGCTCAATGCCGAAGCCAGCTACAAACTGTTCGTCGAGAACAACCTGCGCCGTGCCCTTACCCAGAACGAGCTGGAAGTGTTCTACCAGCCCAAGATCTGCCTGCGCAGCGGCCGCCTGTTGGGGCTGGAAGCGCTGTTGCGCTGGAACCACCCCGAGCGCGGCATGATCCGCCCGGACCAGTTCATCAGCGTGGCAGAAGAAACCGGCCTGATCATTCCCATTGGCAAATGGGTGATCCGCCAGTCATGCAGCATGAGCCAGCAACTGCGCGAGGCCGGCTTGGGTAACCTGCACGTAGCGATCAACCTGTCGCCCAAGCAGTTTTCCGACCCCGACCTGGTAGCCTCTATCAGCACCATCCTCAAGGAAGAAGCCCTGCCCCCGCACCTGCTGGAGCTGGAGCTGACCGAAGGCCTACTGCTGGAAGCCACCGAAGACACCCACCGCCAGCTGGACGAGCTGAAGGCCCTGGGCCTGACCCTGGCCATGGACGATTTCGGCACCGGTTACTCCTCGCTCAGCTACCTGAAGAAGTTTCCGATCGACATTCTCAAGATCGACCGCAGCTTCATCAATGAGATCCCCGACAACCAGGACGACATGGAAATTACCTCGGCGGTGGTGGCCATGGCGCACAACCTCAAGCTGAAGGTAGTGGCTGAAGGAATCGAGACGCCGGAGCAGCTGGCGTTTCTGCGCCGCCACCGTTGCGACGTGGGCCAGGGTTACCTGTTCGACCGGCCGATTCCGGGACGGGAGCTGGCTGAGCGGCTGAAGCGCTACCCGCGTGGCCCGGTGGCCTGACAGCGGCGTAAACCTCGGGCACTATAGAAGCCATTCGGGCCTCTTCGCGGGCATGCCCGCGAATGCTTCAACACCTATCCAACTGAAAAAACACAGAGGAACGGCCATGGTCCTGCGTTCGGAAATCCTGGTGAACAAAAACGTCATGCCAACTGCGGAACAGGCGCTGCCTGGCCGCGAAACGCCAATGACCCTGCCCGAGTTCCACTACGTGTTCGAAGGCACCCCGCTGCTCGGCCCGTTCTTCGAAGGCGCCATCGACTTCGCCATCTTCGGCCTGGGTTGCTTCTGGGGCGCCGAGCGCCGCTTCTGGCAGCGCGAGGGCGTGGTCAGCACTGTGGTCGGCTACGCCGGCGGTTTCACCCCAAACCCTACCTACGAAGAAGTCTGCTCGGGCCTTACCGGCCACACCGAGGTGGTGCTGGTGGTGTTCGACAAGGACAAAGTCAGCTACCGCGAACTGCTGGCGATGTTCTGGGAGCTGCACAACCCCACCCAGGGTATGCGCCAGGGCAATGACGTCGGCACCCAGTACCGCTCGGCCATCTACTGCACCAGCCCGGAACAGCTGGAACAGGCCAAGGCCAGCCGTGACGCCTTCCAGGTCGAACTGAACAAGGCAGGCTTTGGTGAAATCACCACCGAGATCGACCAGGCGCCGACCGTGTACTTCGCCGAGGCCTATCACCAGCAGTACCTGGCCAAGAATCCGGACGGCTACTGCGGCATCGGCGGCACCGGTGTATGCCTGCCGCCCAGCTTGCAGGGCAACTGAACCATGGCCACGATGACCCTGTTCCATTCGCCGCTGTCGCCCTTCGTGCGCAAGGTCATGGTGGTGCTGCACGAGACCGGCCAGCTTGAGCGGGTGCAGTTGCAGCCGGTGAACATCAGCCCGGTGAGCGGCGACCCACAGCTCAACCAGGACAACCCGATCGGCAAGATCCCGGCCCTGCGCCTGGAAGACGGCACGGTGCTGCATGACAGCCGGGTGATCTGCGAGTACCTCGACCTGCAACACGTCGGCCTGCCGCTGTTGCCCCGCGAAGGCTCGGCGCGCTGGCGGCGCCTGACGCTGGTGTCACAGGCCGATGCGATCATGGATGCGGCGGTGTCGTCGCGTTATGAAAGCTTCCTGCGGCCCGAGGACAAGCGCTGGGACGGTTGGTTGCAGGCGCAGGGCGACAAGATCCGCCGTAGCCTGGCCAACCTGGAGCAGGATCATTTACCCGAGCTGATGTCCGGGTTTGACCTGGCAGCGATTGGTGTGGCCTGTGCGCTGGGGTACCTGGACTTGCGTCAGCCGGCGTTTGGCTGGCGTGAGCGCCAGCCTGGGTTGGCGGCGTGGTATGCCGAGGTGGCCAAGCGACCGTCGATGGTGGCTACCTCTCCAGTGGCCTGACAGGGCCTCTTCGCGGGCACGCCCGCTCCCACAGGGTATGGCGCCAATTTCAAGATGTGCGCCGTACCTGTGGGAGCGGGCACGCCCGCGAATGCCTCACCTAGGTACAACAGGAAACAGCTGACCGATCCGCTGGGCCAGCCACCGCCCAATCTCTCTGTCCTCCCTCATGCCGCCCTCCCCACCCGCGCCCAGTCCAGCCGCCGGGTCAGCACCATGAACACCCCCAGCAAGCCAAAGCACAGCAGCGAGCCCATCAGCAGCGCATAGTCCTCGGCACTCAGCAGCCCGTAGAGCAGCGCATACAACGCCGCCAACCCCGCCGCAAAGCCAACCCCTCGCGCCAGGCTGCGCAGCACATGGCTGAGGTAAAAGCCGATCAACAGCACGCACGCCGAGGCCGACAACCCATACGCCAGGCCAAACCCGATGTGCTCGGACAACGACAGCAACAATAGGTAGAAGAACGCCAGCGCCACGCCCACCAGAATGTACTGCACCGGGTGTACGCTCAGGTTTTTCAGCACTTCGAACAGGAAGAAGCCGGCAAAGGTCAGCGCAATGAACAACAGCGCATATTTAATCGCCCGTTCGCTTTTCAGGTACTGGTCCACCGGGTCGACAAAGCTCACGCCGAAGCTGCGTTCACTGAAGTCGGCGCACTGCCCGGCAATGGCGCATTGGCGCAGGGCGTCTTCAAGGTTGGTGGCAAAGAACGAAGTCTGCCAATGGGCGCTGAAGCCCTGGGGATCAATGTCGCGGCGGTTGGGCAGGTAGCTGCCGACGAAGCTTGGGTGCGGCCAGTTGGCGCGCATGTCCACGCTGCTGGTGCGGCCCACCGGCACGATGTGCAACTGGCCAGTGCCTTGCAGCGCCAGATCGAAGCCGTAGCTGAATTCCCGCGCCTGCAGGCCGTCCAGCGCTGGCAGGCTGGCATGCACGCCGCCGCGCATCCAGTCGAGCCGGGTACCGGCCTCGAACGGCACCTTTTGCTCATCCATGCTCAGTTCCAGGCCGTTCTCGATGCCGCGGATATCGCTGATGCCCACCACCAGGAACGGCTTGTCGAAGCGGTAGTCGTCGAAGTCCTTGTCGATGCCCCAGCGCTCCGGGAGCTTGAAACGGCCGCTGATGCGGCCTTTGGCGTGGAACAGGCGGGCCTGGTAGATACCTCGGGCACGCAGTTCGGTGTCCACATCCAGGTTGGCGTCGAAGGTTTCCGGCAGGAAGTACAGGTGGCCGGCAACAGTGCTGGTTTCCTGAGTACGCTCGCCATCCTTTTCGATCCAGCGGCGCTGGTACTTGCGATACGGCACCACCAGCAGCGGGCCGCTGAGCTGCTGGTCGAAGCTGGCACTTTGCGCGATGTCGCGCAGTACGTCGTCGCGCAGGGCCTGGCGCTCATCGATCAGGCCGTTGATCAGCAGCAACGGGATGAGCAACAGCACTATGAGCACGGCGATCATGCCGAGTTTGTAACCGAGGGTCTTGGTCATGGGGCCTCCTGTGGCAGTGGGCGCAGTGTCTGCGTCTTGCGTGGAGGCTTCAGGGAGGTTGTGTGGAGATCGTGTGTACTTTCAAGGGCCTCATCGCCGGCAAGCCAGCTCCCACAGGCCTCCACAGCTTTCAAGCCTGGCGCTGTACCTGTGGGAGCTGGCTTGCCGGCGATGGGCTGCAAAGCAGCCCCGGCTATCTCAGCTGATACGCCGCACCGGCAGCCACAACCTCACCCGCACGCCACCATCGACGTTATCCACCGCCAACGCCCCACCATGCAGCTGCATCACTTCAGCCACAAAGTTCAGCCCCAGCCCGGTGCTCTTGCGCCCACTTCCTGGCCGCGGCAGCGAGTAGAACCGCTCGCTGACCCGCCCGATGGCATACGCCGGTATCGCCTGCCCCTGGTTGAACAGGCTCAACGCCACCCGCTCGCCATCGCGTTCCAGGTCGAACAACAGCGCGCCTCCCTCCGGGGTGAAGTCCAACGCGTTGTCGAGCAGGTTGGCCAGCGCCTGGCGCATCAGGAACGGATCACACAGCAAGCGCAAGCCGGCAGGCACCCGCTGACGCACATGCAGACTGGCCCCGTCGATGCGCGCCGCATGGGCCAACAACAACTCGTCCACCAGCGCCGCCAGTGCCACCTGCTGCTCGTCTTCCAGCGCCTGCATCTGCTCGACCCGGGCCAGGTTGAGCAGACGCTCGACCATCTGCTGCAAGCGTTCGCTCTCACGCTCGATATTGCCGGCAAACCGCGCGCGCTGGTCGGTCGGCATATCGTCCTGCAACAGCTCGGACGCCCCGCGAATGGCCGCCAGCGGGCTTTTCAGCTCGTGGGTCAGGGTATGCACGTAACGCTCGACATAGGCCTTGCCCTCCAGCTGCGTGCGCATGCGTTCCACAGCCTGAGCCAAATGCGCCAGCTCGCCGCCCTTGTAATGGGGTAACGCAGCACGCTCGCCTTCGCTCACAGCCTGCGCATAACGAGCCAGCCGACGCAACGAGCGCGACAACCACCACGACAACGCTGCACCGATCAGCAGGCCAAGCCCGATCAGCCCGAGGCCCAGGGTAAGCAAACGCTGTTCGGAGCGGTCGATGTACGGTTGCAGCGAGCTGTTGGGCTTGGCCACGGTGACCACGCCGATGATCTTGCTCTCATCCATGATCGGTGCAGCCACGTGCATCACCGAGGTGCTTTCATCGTTGGGATCGCTGCGGGTGGAGCGGGCACCGTACTCGCCACGCAGGGTCTTCAGCACGTCATTCCACTGCGAATAGTCCTTGCCCAGGGCCTCGCCGGTGGAATCCAGTAGCACGATACCCTTGGCATCGGTGACATAGATGCGGTGGCTGACCTGGGTTTTGGCCAGGCCCCAGATTTGCGCGCCGGGGCTACGCGTGCCATAGGCCTTGAGCACTTCGGGCAGATGGCTTTGGTTCAGGGTACCGGCCTTGACATCATCACGCAGGATCTCGGCCAGCAGGTTGGCGGTGTCTACCAGTGTTTCTTCAGACGACTGGCGCACCACCGGGCGAATCTGTTCGCGCACGGTATTAAGCAAAAAGTAGCCCGCCAACCCGACGAACAGGAAGTACACCAGGAAAATCCGGATGCCCAGGCGCATCAGGCATGGTCCGGGCTGTAGCTGTAGCCGAGGCCGCGGTGGGTCTGGATCGGCTCGGCGTCGCCCGCTACCTGGCGCAGCTTCGCGCGCAGGCTCTTGATATGGCTGTCGATGGTTCGCTCGTAGCCCACATCGGAGGCCACGCCCAAGGCGTCGAGCAACTGTTCGCGGCTGAACACCCGCTGCGGTTGTTCCAGCAGGGATTGCAGCAGACGGAACTCATGGCGGGTCAGGGTGAGTGGCTGGCCACGGTACGTGATCTGCATGCGCAGGGTGTCGAGCTGGAACAGCACGGTATCGGTGGCAGGCTCTGCCCGGGGCGCCATGCGCTTGAGGATCGCGCGCACCCGTGCGGCCACTTCGCGCGGGCTGAAGGGTTTGACCACGTAGTCGTCGGCACCGATTTCCAGGCCTACCACCCGGTCGATTTCACCGTCGCGGGCACTGAGGAACATCACCGGCACCTCGGTGAAACGGCGCAACTGGCGGCAGGTTTCGAAGCCACTGATGTCGGGCAGGCCGATGTCGAGGATGATCAGGTCGGCCGGGCGCTGGCGTTGCTGGTCGAGGGCGGCGCTGCCCAGGGTCACCCATTCAGTACTGTGGCCATCGGCCTGAAGGGCGTAGACCAGGGTGTCGGCGATGGCGGCTTCGTCTTCGACGATGAGGATATGGGGCATGGCGTCCGGCCTTGTTGAGGGCAGACTGCACTTTTAGCTTACTGGCCTCTTCGCGGGCAAGCCCGCTCCCACAGGTACTGTGCTGCCCTTCAGAGCAGCGCTAGTCCTGTGGGAGCGGGCGTGCCCGCGACAGGGCTAGAACAGGCGGATCGAATCAGCAGTCAGGCTTGCCAGCAGTAAACTTCTTGGCGGGGTTCACGGCAGCCTTGAACTCGCGGAGCGCCTTGGAACCCACCAGCAGCGGGTAATTGAAGCTGCTGCGGTCCACCAGGTTCACCTCCACGGTGCGCTTCACGTCACCCAGGCACAGTTCCAGGTCCACCACCGGGCGCTTGGAGATTTCCGGCGCATCGCCTTCTTCCTCTTCATCGGCGCGGCCCTTGATCTTGCTGATGCGCGATACCTTGTGCTCGTACACCTTGCCATCCGAGTCCTTGGTGGCCAGGCGGAAGCGTACCCATTCCTCGCCATCACGGGTGAACAGTTCGATGTCCTTGGCCGATAACGACGCGGTGAAGGCACCGGTGTCCATCTTGGCTTTCAGGGTTTCGCCCAGCTCGGGCAGGGTGATGTTCTCGTAACGGCCATAGATCGTAGGCTCAGCGGCCATTACCGGCAGTGCCAACAACGACAACAGGGCAAGCAGAGGTTTCACAGGCAGGCTTCCTTGAGAGGGTTCAGTGCTTAGACTGCACGGGCAGGATAGGTTCGCTGTCACAAGGTTAACCAACATGTTGTGAAACATTTGTCCCTGCCGTCGGGCATTGGACATTTGGCGTAGGCTACGGCGCTGCTTATCATTGCCAACCGTTTATCTCCCACAACAAGAGTCTCTTTATGCGTCGCCTGCTGACCGGCATTCTCACTACCACCCTGTTGCTGCTCAATACCGTGGTGTTGATCTGCCCGCTGCTGGTCTTCGCCCTGCTCAAACTGGTGTTGCCGGGCCGTGGCCGCGACTATGCCTCGTGGGCGGTGATGTGGGTAGCCGAAACCTGGTCGGAAATCGACAAGGCCATCTTCGCCTTGTGCATTCCTACCCAATGGGACATTCGCGGCGTCGAGAACCTGCGCAAAGACACCTCGTACCTGGCCGTGAGCAACCACCAGACCTGGGTCGACATCCCCGCGCTGATCGAAAGCCTCAACCGCCGTACACCGTTCTTCAAGTTCTTCCTGAAGAAAGAGCTGATCTGGGTACCGCTGCTGGGCCTGGCATGGTGGGGGCTGGATTACCCGTTCATGAAGCGCTACAGCAAGGCCTTTCTGGAGAAGCACCCCGAGCTCAAGGGCAAGGACCTGGAAATCACCAAGGCCGCCTGCGAGCTGTTCAAACGCCAGCCGGTGACCGTGGTGAACTACCTGGAAGGCACCCGGTTTACCGAGGCCAAGCGCCTGGAACAGCAGTCGCCGTATCGCTACCTGCTCAAACCCAAGGCGGGTGGCGTGGCGTTTGTGTTGGCGGCGTTGGGTGAGCAGCTGGATGCCTTGCTGGATGTGACCATCGTGTACCCCGGCAACAAGGCACCGGGGTTCTGGGATTTGCTCAATGGCAGCATTAGCCGGGTGATTATCGATATTCAGGTGCGTGAGCTCGACCCGGCGTTGTGGGCGGGGGATTACGAGAATGATCCTGAGTTTCGCCAGACTGTGCAGGCCTGGGTGAATCAGCTTTGGGAGGAGAAGGACCAGCGGATTGAGCAACTGCGCCAGGAAATGATCTGAGATTCTTATCGTCTGGGCTGCTCAGCTTCCACAAGAAGACAGTTGCTCCCGCAGGGCCCGGTCTTTAGACAGAAGGCTGAACCAACGGTGCCGGCGTCGTCCACAGGCTACCCAGGTTCTGCAACAACGACCCGGCAATCCCCTGCTGCCCCAGGTACTGCAGAATCAACGGCGCAAACTGCCCGATCATCCCGGTATCCATGCCCAGCGCCTTGAATGCAGTGTCCAGGTCGCTGCGGTTTTCCACGTTGTTGCCCAGCGCGTTGCTCAAGGCCGACTGGTTTTCGCTGTTCTTGCCCAGCAAATCGCCCAGGCCACTCAAGCCACCCAGCGCATTGGCCCCGGCCAGCAGGTCCAGCCCCGGTACGGCCTTGGTCAGTTGGCCATAGTCATCGCTGCTCAGGTTATTGCGCGCCAAGCCCAACATGGCCCCTGCGCCGCCAACGGCCTGTTCGGGGGTGATCTTCAATTCGCTGCCCAGGGTGTTGAGCAAATTGGCCTGTGCCTCGGGCGCCTGCACCTGGCCTTGCTGTTTCTGGGTCTGCATGGCTGACACGGCGTTGGCCGCGTCGCTGAGGTTGAAGGCAAACACCGGGCTTGCGGCCAGGGTCATCAGGGTTGCCAGGGTGAATGCTTTCATCGGAAGGGACCTCATGGGCCGGGATGGCCGGGGAAACGAGGCATTGGACTTAGGGTTTCACGGTTGGTTCCGGGCTGGTTGTCGAGGCTATCAAAGTGGCCCAGGTCAGCGGTGCCAACCTGTCATTTCTATCAGTAGCGCCATGCGCTGGATATCGAAATACTGCTAACAATAATTCACATCAAGCAGGCCAAGGTGATGAAGAAAACCCCTGATTCTGAGCGCGCCCTTCATTTTTCTGCGTACACACCTTACGGGTACGTAGTTAATTCACCTCCAAAGCAAAGGCTGTTGGCATTTAACGGTCAGTTCCGAGATGCTCTGACAGGCCTCTATGCTCTTGGCAACGGTCATCGTTGCTTCAACCCCGTCCTGCAACGATTTCAATCGGCTGATGTAATGAGCCCGTTTGACAAAGGCGGTATCAATGCATATGCCTACTGTGGTGGCGACCCAATCAATCGTCTGGACCCATCAGGTCAAAGTTGGATGAGTTTATTTAAAGGCATCGGCAACTTATTCGGGCGAACCAGAAGTCGAGATCGAATCCCTGTACCTCACAGAGCACCCACCATCCAAGAACGGTACCCGTCTCAACCAGAATATTCCGGCATCAACTCGCGAAGCTCTGACGGTAGTTCCTCCTCTAACTATGCCAGCCTTAACTCGCACAGCTCTAGCGGTAGTTTTTCCTCTAACTATGCCGACCTTAACTCGTATGAATCAGTATCCGCACAAGGTGCGCCTACTCTACCGCGAAGAGCACCACCCTCTAGCCATGGTTCCAGTAGCCGCTTCTCGGTCAACAATCCTGATCGGATACCAACCGGCCGTAACGCTGATGATATCGGAATTTGGGCTGACCATACACTAACAGTGCCTGGCGAAGAGCCGTTTCAAGGCCTCTCTGAAATAACCAGGGAGATATCGATTGCCGCAAGTCTTTCAGCTCAAAAAAATGGAAGAATCAAGAGCAATATAATGAGGGGAATAATGAGAGATCATCACCCAGGCAGGCTATACATGTATGCTCAGGACGGCCAAATACTAAGTCTACAACAGAATATTCAACGGCGTATTCGCCGACGCAATGAGTGAATCAGCGAGTATAGGGTGTAAAAAGCCCCTCAAATTGAGGGGCTCTTATTAAGCGAAATTTGTTACGCCGCACCCCACATCTTGTGCGGGTCAATCACAAACTTCTTCGGCACCCCCGCATCAAACTCACCATACCCTTCCGGCGCCTGATCCAGGTTGATCACCTGCACGCCAACCACTTCGGCAATGTTGATGCGGTCCCACATGATCGCCTGCATCAGTTGGCGGTTGTACTTCATGGTCGGGGTCTGGCCGGTGTGGAAGCTGTGCGACTTCGCCCAGCCCAGGCCAAAGCGGATGCTCAGTGCGCCGATCTTGGCGGCGGCATCTACCGCGCCCGGGTCTTCGGTCACGTACAGGCCCGGGATACCGATGTTGCCGGCAACGCGGGTAACCTGCATCAGCGAGTTCAGCACGGTAGCAGGGGCTTCGTGCTTGGCGCCCTCGTGGCCATGGCCACGGGCCTCGAAGCCAACGGCGTCAACGGCGCAGTCCACTTCCGGCTCGCCGAGGATGTCGACGATCTGCTCATGCAGCGGGGTGTCCTTGGACAGGTCGACCACTTCGAAGCCTTGGGACTTGGCGTGGGCCAGCCGGGCCGGGTTGAGGTCGCCAACGATAACGCAGGCAGCGCCCAGCAGGCGGGCCGAGGCAGCAGCGGCCAAGCCAACCGGGCCAGCGCCCGCGACGTAAACGGTGCTACCTGGGCCTACGCCAGCAGTGACGGCGCCGTGGTAGCCAGTAGGCAGGATGTCGGACAGGCAGGTCAGGTCACGGATCTTTTCCATGGCCTTTTCGCGCTCGGGCAGTTTCAGCAGGTTGAAGTCGGCGTACGGCACCAGCACGTATTCCGCCTGGCCACCGGTCCAGTCGCCCATGTCGACGTAGCCGTAGGCACCGCCGGCGCGGGCCGGGTTGACGGTGAGGCACACGCCGGTGTGCATCTCTTTGCAGGAGCGGCAGCGGCCGCAGGCGACGTTGAACGGTACCGACACCAGGTCGCCGATCTGCATGCGCTCGACGTCGCTGCCCTTCTCGACGATTTCACCAGTGATTTCGTGGCCCAGGACCAGGCCGACCTGGGCAGTGGTGCGGCCGCGGACCATGTGCTGGTCGGAGCCGCAGATGTTGGTGGAGACCACCTTGAGGATGACGCCGTGTTCGATCTTCTTGCCGCGCGGGTCCTGCATTTTCGGGTAGTCGATCTTCTGCACTTCGACCTTGCCGGCGCCGAGATATACCACTCCACGATTGCCAGACATGCTCTTACCTCGCTTGATTTGTATTTATGCAGCGGTGGTTGAACGCGCCGCCATCCATGGGCGGCATGTGTTTCTGGAATGAGGGGAATTGTGGGCCTGATGGGCCGGGATGCACTGACTGGGAGCGACAGAGAGATGCCTTTTAGCGGCAGGGGTGTCGCTGGAGGGTATGGAGGATGAAACAGGGGTGTTGACCTGTTCTGGCCTCTTCGCGGGCAAGCCCGCGAAGAGGCCAGTGAAGGCTGTTACAAAACGACCGTCCGGTTGGCGTTGAGGAACACCCGACGCTCGATGTGATAACCCACAGCCCGCGCCAGGGTCAGGCACTCGATGTCGCGCCCTTTGGCAATCAGGTCTTCCGGGTAATGGCTGTGGTCCACCACTTCCACGCCCTGGGCAATGATCGGCCCTTCGTCCAGGTCGTTGTTGATGTAATGCGCAGTCGCACCGACCATCTTCACGCCCTTGTTGTACGCCTGGTGATAAGGCTTGGCGCCTTTGAACCCTGGCAACAACGAGTGGTGAATGTTGATGGCCCAGCCATCCAGGCGCCTGCACAGCTCGGGCGACAGCACCTGCATATAACGGGCGAGGATAACCAGCTCTGCGCCAGTCTCCTCGATCACCTGCAGCACCTTGCGCTCCTGCCCAGGCTTGTCCTTGGGGTCGAGCGCGAAGTGGTAGTAAGGAATCTTGTGCCACTGGGCCAGCGGTTCGAGGTCGGGATGATTGGACACCACCGCAACCACGTCCATGCCCAGCTGGCCGATGCGCTGGCGGTACAGCAGGTCGTTCAGGCAGTGATCGGCCTTGGACACCATGATCACCACCTTGGGGCGGTGATTCGGTGCGGTCAGCTCAAACGTCATGCCGAACGCTTCGCTGCGCTCGGCAAGGCCGGCCCGGAAGCCCGCCTCGTCGAAATCATCCGGCTGGCGGAACTCCACACGAATGAAGAAGCGCCCCGACTGCCGGTCATCGAAGGAGTGGTGCTCCGTCACGTAGCAGCGCTGCTCGAAGAGGTAACGCGTCACCACGTCGACGGTGCCGAGCATGCTCGGGCAGTCGGCGGTGAGAATCCAGGTATCCGGTGCCCGACTCATGTTCTGCGCTCCTTAGGCTTCGATGCTCAAGCCGTACTCGGCCGAAGCGTCCTGCAGCCACAGCCACCAGTAGTCGGAGAAGCTGCGGCGAATCACCAGTTCCCAGGTGTCTTCGGCGGTGCGGCGGATCACCAGTTGCGACTTGGCGAACACGGTGCCCACAGCCTTGCCCACCGGGAAGTTGTTCGGGTGAACATCGTAGCTGGTGGACTTCATCAGCACTTCACGCACATTCGGGCCGCGCAGTTCCAGCAGGCTTTGCCCGCCGCTCACGTTCACCACCTGGATGTGCTGGCCTTCAAGGGCTGCACGCAGCTTTTGCTCGACCGCCAGTTCCTGGCCACCGGGTACGATCAGCAGCCATTCATCCGGGCCGACCCATTGCAGCGACATGTCGTTGTTGGCGACCACGGTCAGGGCCACCGGCAGCTCCAGGCCCAGGGCCTTGTGCACGCCTGCGGCGAATTCCGGGTTGTGGCCATCGCCGCGAAGGGTGAGGTGGCCAAGGAACTTGCGTTCACGCAGGGTCACGCCTGCGTTCTTGCGGCCTTTGCCAACCAGGCTGGCCAGGTCGGCGTGGTGCAGTGGCGACTGGGCCTTGGCCTCGGCGCCGGGGTTTTGCTGGAAGACGTTGATAGCGCTCATTTCTTACCTGCCTTGAATTCTTGTTCGTCAGGGCAGCGCAGCACCGGGTTTTGGGCTGCGCCGCTATCCGGGGGCCTTTAGACGTTCTGCCGCTCACCCTTCGGATCGAAGAACACCGAAGACACGATCTCCGCCTCGATCACGCTGCCATCCGCCTGCGGCGAGTACACGCGCTCGCCCATGCGCTTGAGGCCGCCTTTGACCACGCCCATGGCGAACGAGTAGCCCAGGGAGTTGGACGCGTAGCTGGAGGTCACGTGGCCAACCATGTCCATCGGGATCGGCTGTTTCGGGTCGAATACCAGCTGGGCGCCTTCCGGCAGCCATTTGGTCGGGTCGACCGGCTTCAGGCCTACCAGTTGCTTGCGGTTCTCGCGCACGCAGTCTTCACGGTTCATGCCACGCAGGCCGATCCACGAGAACGGCTTGTTGCGGCCCACGCACCAACTCATGTTCAGGTCGTCCGGGGTCATCGAGCCGTCGGTGTCCTGGCCCACGATGATGAAGCCCTTCTCGGCACGCAGTACGTGCATGGTCTCGGTGCCGTACGGGGTCAGGTTGTACTTCTTGCCGGCCTCGATGATCTGTTCCAGCACGCCCATGGCGTAGTTGGCCTGCACGTTCACTTCGTACGACAGCTCACCGGTGAACGAGATACGGAACACACGGGCTGGCACGCCGCCCACGTTGCCTTCCTTCCAGGTCATGAACGGGAAGGCTTCCTTGTCCATGTCGATGTCGGTCAGCTCGCTCAGCAGCTTGCGGCTGTTGGGGCCGGACAGGGTCATGGTGGCCCAGTGGTCGGTGACCGAAGTGAAGTACACCTTCAGCTCTGGCCATTCGGTCTGGTGGTACAGCTCCATCCACTGCAGCACGCGGGCGGCGCCGCCGGTGGTGGTGGTCATGATGAAGTGGTTATCGCCAACGCAGGCGGTTACGCCGTCGTCGAAGACCATGCCGTCTTCCTTGCACATCAGGCCGTAGCGGGCCTTGCCCACGTCGAGCTTGGTCCAGGCGTTGGTGTAGATGCGGTTGAGGAACTCGCGCGCATCCGGGCCCTGGATATCGATCTTGCCCAGGGTGGAGGCGTCCAGCAGGCCCACGCTGTCGCGCACGGCCTTGCATTCACGGGCCACGGCGGCATGGATGTCTTCACCGGCTTTCGGGAAGTACCACGGGCGCTTCCACTGGCCGACGTCTTCGAACTCGGCGCCGTTCTTCACGTGCCAGGCATGCAGGGCGGTGAAGCGCACCGGCTCGAACAGGTGACCACAGTGACGGCCCGCTACGGCGCCGAAGGTAACCGGCGTGTAGTTGGGGCGGAACATGGTGGTGCCCATTTCCGGGATGGTGATGCCGATCGAACGGGCGGCGATGGCCAGGCCGTTGATGTTGCCCAGTTTGCCCTGGTCGGTACCGAAGCCCAACGCGGTGTAGCGTTTGACGTGCTCGACCGACTCGAAGCCTTCACGGGTGGCCAGTTCGATACCGGCAGCGGTCACGTCGTTCTGCTGGTCGACGAACTGCTTCGGCCCCTTGGTGCCCTTGTCGTGCGGCACCAGGAACAGCGCCACGGTGGCCTCTTCCTTGCGTGCAACGGTTTTCGGCAGGGTGCCGACGGTTGCCTTGAAGCCTGCTTCGGTGGCTGCGCGCACGCCGCCTTCGAAGCCATCGGCAATCACGTCGCCAAGGGCGTAGACACCATTGATACCACCCACGCATTCGCGTTTTTGCGGCGCATCGCCCGGCACGAAGCCGAGGATGTCGTCACGCCATACCGGGCGACCGCCCAGGTGCGAGGCCAGGTGTACGATCGGGCTGTAGCCGCCCGAGGACGCGATCAGGTCGCACTCGAGGGTTTCGCCTGGGCTGGTGACTTTGTGCGCCTGCACATCGATGGCGGCCACACGGGCGCCGGTGACGTGCTTGCTGCCTTTGGCCTCGACCACGGCGCTGGAGGTAAGGATACGAATGCCCTTGGCACGCGCTTCTTCAACCAGCGAGCCACGTGGGTTGTGGCGGGCGTCGGCGATGGCGACCACTTGCAGGCCAGCGTCGTGCCAGTCCAGCGCGGCGCGGTAGGCGTGATCGTTGTTGGTCGACAGCACCAGCTTGCGGCCTGGGGCCACGCCGTAGCGGCGAACGTAGGTAGAAACGGCACCGGCCAGCATGTTACCCGGCACGTCGTTGTTGCCGTACACCAGCGGGCGCTCGTGGGCGCCGGCAGCCAGTACCACGCGTTTGGCGCGTACACGGTGCACACGGTGGCGAACCTGGCCGATCGGGGCGCGGTCGCCGAGGTGGTCGGTGAGGCGCTCGTGGATGGTCAGGAAGTTATGGTCGTGGTAGCCGTTGACCGTGGCGCGTGGCAGCAGGGTCACTTCCGGCAGGCCTTCCAGCTCTTTGACCACGGCGTTGACCCAGTCGGTGGCAGGCTTGCCGTCGAGGGTTTCGCGGGTGTCGAGCAGGCTGCCGCCGAACTCTTCCTGCTCGTCAGCCAGGATCACGCGGGCACCGCTGCGCGCAGCGGCCAGGGCAGCGGCCAGGCCAGCAGGGCCGGCACCGACGATCAGCACGTCGCAGTGCTGGTTCATGTAGTCGTAGCTGTCCGGGTCGTTCTGCAGCGGCGCACGGCCCAGGCCTGCGGCTTTGCGGATGTACTTCTCGTACGTCATCCAGAACGATTTCGGGTACATGAAGGTTTTGTAGTAGAAGCCCGGCGGCATCATGCTGCCGCCCACCTTGCCAAGGATGCCCATGACGTCGTTGTTGACGTTCGGCCAGCCGTTGGTGCTGGTGGCGACAAGGCCTGCGTACAGCGCCTGCTGGGTGGCACGCACGTTCGGGATCTGGGTGGCTTCGCTGGAGCCGATCTGCAGGATGGCGTTCGGCTCTTCGGTACCTGCAGCGATGATGCCGCGTGGACGCGAGTACTTGAAGCTGCGGCCAACGATGTCGACGCCGTTGGCCAGCAACGCGGCGGCCAGGCTGTCACCGGCATAACCCTGGTAGGTCTTGCCGTTGAAACTGAAGTTCAGGACCTTGCTGCGGTCGATACGGCCGCCGCTGGCGAGGCGATAGGTCTGGCTCATACTTTTTCCCCTTGGCCTTTGACGGTCGACGGTGCGTTTGCAGCTTTACCGTTGGCGGTCACTTGCGGCTTCTCGCCAATCTTGTAGGTTTCCAGAATCTCGTAGGTCACGGTGTCGCGGGTGACATTGAAGTACTGGCGGCAGCCGGCAACGTGGTCCCACAGTTCATGGTGAATCCCGCGTGGGTTGTCACGGTAGAACATGTAGGTACCCCACTCCTCGTCGGAGCAGGCGTTAGGGTCCAGCGGGCGGGCGATGTGCGCCTGGCCAGAGGCGTGGAACTCTTCTTCGGAGCGCAGCTCGCCGCAGTGGGGACAGAAAATATGCAACATGACGGTGTCTCCGGTTAGTGGGCGACGGCGGCGGCGCCGTGTTCGTCGATCAGTGCGCCGTTGTAGAAACGGTCCATGGAGAACGGCGCGGCCAGTGGGTGCATTTCGCCCTTGGCCAGGCTCGCGGCGAAGACGTTGCCCGAACCCGGGGTCGCCTTGAAGCCGCCAGTACCCCAACCGCAGTTGAAGAACATGTTCTTGACCGGGGTCTTGGTGATGATCGGGCAGGCGTCTGGCGAGGTATCGACGATGCCACCCCACTGGCGGTTCATGCGAACGCGCGACAGGTTGGGGAACATTTCGACGATGGCCTGCAGGGTGTGCTCGATCACCGGGTACGAACCGCGCTGGCCGTAGCCGACCCAGCCATCGATACCGGCACCGATCACCAGGTCGCCCTTGTCGGACTGGCTGATGTAGCCGTGTACGGCGTTGGACATGATCACGCTGTCGATGATCGGCTTGATCGGCTCGGACACCAGCGCTTGCAGCGGGTGCGATTCCAGCGGCAGGCGGAAGCCGGCCAGCTTGGCCATGTGCCCGGAGTTACCGGCGGTGACCACACCAACGCGCTTGGCGCCAATGAAGCCTTTGTTGGTTTCCACACCGATGACCGCGCCGTTTTCCTTGCGGAAGCCGATCACTTCGGTTTGCTGGATCAGGTCAACGCCCAGGGCGTCGGCAGCACGGGCGAAGCCCCAGGCCACGGCGTCGTGACGGGCCACGCCACCACGGCGCTGCACGGTGGCACCCAGGATCGGGTAGCGGGTGTTCTTGGAGCAGTCCAGGTACGGGATTTCTGCGGCAACCTGGGCGGTGTTCAGCAGCTCGCCATCCACGCCGTTCAGGCGGTTGGCGCTGACGCGGCGCTCGGAGTCACGCATGTCCTGCAAGGTGTGGCACAGGTTGTACACGCCGCGCTGGGAGAACATGACGTTGTAGTTCAGGTCCTGAGACAGGCCTTCCCACAGCTTCATGGCGTGCTCGTACAGGTGCGCCGACTCGTCCCACAGGTAGTTGGAACGCACGATGGTGGTGTTACGGGCGGTGTTGCCGCCGCCCAGGTAGCCCTTCTCGATAACGGCGACGTTGGTGATGCCGTGCTCTTTGGCCAGGTAATAAGCCGTGGCCAGGCCATGGCCGCCACCGCCGACGATAACCACGTCGTACACCTTTTTAGGGGTGGGCGTGCGCCACATGCGCTGCCAGTTTTCGTGGTGGCTGAGGGAGTGTTTGAAAAGGCCGAAGCCCGAGTAGCGTTGCATGGTCGTTTACTCCACTCAGCGGTAAACAGGGAAGTCGGCGCACAGGGCAGCGACGTTCTTCGCCACATCGGCTTCGACGTCGGCGTCACCGAGGTTGTCGAGGATGTCGCAGATCCAGCCGGCCAGGGCCACGCACTGGGCAACCTTGAAGCCACGGGTGGTGACGGCCGGGGTACCGATGCGCAGGCCCGAGGTGACGAACGGCGACTGCGGGTCGTTCGGCACGGCGTTCTTGTTGACGGTAATGTGCGCGCGGCCGAGGGCGGCGTCAGCATCTTTACCCGTCAGTCCCTGGCGAATCAGGCTGACCAGGAACAGGTGGTTGTCGGTGCCACCGGATACCACGTCGTAGCCACGGTCGATGAACACCTGGGCCATGGCCTGGGCGTTTTCGATCACTTGTTGCTGGTAGGCCTTGAAGCCTGGCTCCAGTGCTTCCTTGAAGCACACGGCCTTGGCGGCGATCACGTGCATCAGCGGGCCGCCCTGGGCGCCTGGGAATACAGCGGCGTTCAGCTTTTTCTCGATCTCTTCGTTCGACTTGGCCAGGATCAGGCCGCCACGTGGGCCGCGCAGGGTCTTGTGGGTGGTAGTAGTCACCACGTCTGCGAACGGAATCGGGTTCGGGTACAGGCCAGCAGCAACCAGACCGGCAACGTGGGCCATGTCGACGAACAGCAGCGCACCGACCTTGTCGGCGATGGCGCGGAAGCGTGGGAAGTCGAGGGTTTTGGAGTAGGCCGAGAAGCCGGCAACGATCATTTTCGGCTTGTGCTCGACGGCCAGGCGCTCGACTTCGTCGTAGTCGATCAGGCCGGTGTTGGTGTCGATGCCGTACTGAACAGCGTTGTACAGCTTGCCCGAGGACGACACTTTAGCGCCGTGGGTCAGGTGGCCGCCGTGGGCCAGGCTCATGCCGAGGATGGTGTCACCGGCCTGCAGCAGGGCCAGGTAGACAGCGCCGTTGGCCGACGAACCGGAGTGCGGCTGGACGTTGGCGTAGTCGGCGCCGAACAGCTGCTTGGCGCGCTCGATGGCCAGGGCTTCTACCTTGTCCACGTGCTCGCAGCCACCGTAGTAGCGCTTGCCCGGGTAGCCTTCGGCGTACTTGTTGGTGAGGCCGCTGCCTTGGGCCTGCATGACGCGCTTGCTGGTGTAGTTCTCCGAGGCGATCAGCTCGATGTGATCTTCCTGGCGCAGTTCTTCGGCATTCATCGCCGCCAGCAGTGCGTCGTCGTAACCCTGGATCTGGTCTTGCTTGCTGAACATCGTGTATCTCCCGGCAGCGATCGTTTTTTGTCGTGGGGCACTGTGGCCCTTTGTGGCGATGTTATGACTGGTCGGGGCGGGTCAGATGCCTGCGCACGCCTTGCAATGGCGCGTTTACGACATTGGCTTTTGTGTTAGTCGTGCCGGCCTCTTCGCGGGACAAGCCCGCTCCCACAATGGCCCTGTGTACACGGGCCATTGTGGGAGCGGGCTTGTCCCGCGAAGAGGCCGGTCCAGACAACCCTGAAATCAGCTTATGTCGGGGTTGTATAGGCAACCGCTGAATCGATGGTTTAGAGTGCTGTTCTGCGTCGTTCACAGGACCGTGTCATGACAGATAAGAGCCAACAATTCGCCAGCGACAACTATTCCGGCATCTGCCCAGAAGCCTGGGCAGCAATGGAAAAGGCCAACCACGGCCACGACCGCGCTTACGGCGACGACCAGTGGACCGAGCGCGCCTCGGAATACTTCCGCAACCTGTTCGAAACCGACTGCGAGGTGTTCTTCGCCTTCAACGGCACCGCCGCCAACTCCCTGGCCCTGGCCTCGCTGTGCCAGAGCTACCACAGCGTCATCTGCTCCGAGACCGCGCACGTCGAAACCGACGAATGCGGTGCCCCGGAGTTCTTCTCCAACGGTTCCAAGCTGCTGACGGCGGCCAGCGTCAACGGCAAGCTGACGCCGGAATCCATCCGTGAAGTGGCGCTCAAGCGCCAAGACATCCACTACCCAAAACCACGTGTGGTCACCATCACACAGGCCACCGAAGTAGGCACCGTTTATCGCCCAGATGAGCTCAAAGCGATCAGCGCGACCTGTAAGGAATTGGGGCTGAACCTGCACATGGATGGCGCGCGCTTTACCAATGCCTGCGCGTTTCTCGGCTGCAGCCCGGCCGAGCTGACCTGGAAGGCCGGTGTAGATGTGCTGTGCTTTGGCGGCACCAAGAACGGCATGGCCGTGGGTGAGGCGATCCTGTTCTTCAACCGCCAGCTGGCCGAAGACTTCGACTACCGCTGCAAGCAGGCCGGGCAACTGGCGTCGAAGATGCGCTTCCTGTCGGCACCGTGGGTGGGCCTATTGGAAGATGGCGCCTGGTTGCGCCATGGCAACCACGCCAACCACTGCGCGCAGTTGCTGGCCTCGCTGGTAAGTGACCTGCCGGGTGTGGAGCTGATGTTCCCGGTGGAGGCCAACGGGGTGTTTCTGCAGATGCCGGAGCACGCGATTGAAGCGCTGCGCGGCAAGGGGTGGCGGTTCTATACCTTTATTGGCAGCGGCGGTGCACGGTTCATGTGCTCGTGGGATACCGAGGAAGAGCGGGTGCGGGAGCTGGCGGCGGATATCCGTAGCATCATCACTGACTGACAGGCCGCATCGCGGGGCAAGCCCGCACCCACAAGTACAGCGCCGTCGCTGAGATTGGCGCTGTACTCGTGGGTGCGGGCTTGCCCCGCGAAAAAGCCAACACCGATCTAGAGCCTGAACCCACCCATCTGTCGCGCCAGGTCATCGGCCAAGCCACGCAGCGCCTGGCACTCCTCGCGACACCCTTGCACCTCCGCCGCCGTCTCCCGCGCCAGGTCGGAAATCCCCTGCACTGTCCGGTTGATCTCTTCAGTCACCGCCGACTGCTCTTCCGTCGCCGTTGCCACTTGATGGTTCATGTCGCTAATGTGCTCCACCTGGTCGGTAATTGCACCCAGCGACGCCCCGGTGCGCTGGCTCGATGCCACACCACTGCCAGTCGCCTGCTGCCCCGCCTGCATCGAGCTCACCGCCGAACCCGCGCCCTGCTTCAGGCGCTGGATCATCTGCTGCACTTCGTCGGTGGACAGCTGTGTACGTCTGGCCAACGTACGCACCTCATCGGCCACCACGGCAAACCCGCGCCCCATCTCCCCTGCCCGTGCGGCCTCGATGGCAGCGTTCAACGCCAGCAAATTGGTTTGTTCAGAGATGCTACGGATTACTGCGAGCACTTCATCGATCGAGGCAACTTCATCAGCCAACTGGCTGACGGCATCAGCGGCCTTGCCGATGTCGCCCGACATCCCCTCGATACCACGAATCGAGCGTTGCACCACCTCACGCGCCTGCAAGGCCTCGTCCCGTGCCGACTGCGAGGCCTGCGCCGCCTCACCGGCATTGCGGGCTATGTCCTGCACGGTCAGACCCATCTCGTGTACAGCGGTGGCGACCATCTCGGTCATTTCCTGCTGCCGTCCGGAACGCTCGGCGGTGTTGTCCACCACCTGAGTCACCTGCTCAACCGCCCGATGCAGCCGTTCGGAAGTCTGCAACACCTCGCCGATCAGGCTGCGCTGGCTGTCGAGGAAGCGGTTGAAGCCACGGGCCAGGTCACCCAGTTCGTCCTGGCGTGCATCATCCAGGCGGTGGCTGAGATCACCCGCACCGCTGCCGATCTGCACCAATGCCGCAGTGACGCGACGGATTGGTCGCACCAGACCACGCGCCAGCAGCACCACCAGCAGTAGCGACACCAACGCTACGGCACCACCGATGAGACTGGTCAGCCAGATAGCCTGGTGCATTTGCGCGTAGATTTCCGACTCTGGCACTTCGGCCACCAGGGTCCAGTTGAGGTCGCGCAGGGGCAAGCCAAGCGCCAGGTAGCGTTCGCCGTCGCGGCTGAAACGGCTGCTGCGCAGGCCTTCGCTTCCCGTCATGACGCCCTTGGCTGCGTCCGTGCCAAGCTGCTCGGCAAGCTGGCGCTTGCCACTGAAGGCAGCGTCCGGATGCACCTGGATCAAGCCATCGTTACGCACCAGAAATACTTTGCCGTGTTCGCCGAAGCTGAAGTCGTGAATCAGCTTCGAGAGTTCGGTCATGCGCAGGCCCATGCCGGCCACGCCCACCAATTGGCCTTGCTTTTCTACGCGGTAGTCGATGAACAGCGCCAGCTCGCCGGTCGCACCGTCGATGTCGATGTTGATGAACCGCTCGGCGCCGCTGTCGATGTAACCGTAGAACCATTTGTCCTTGGGGTTGCTGCGGTCAAGGGTGCGGTCCAGGCCATTCTCGTTGTAGTAATGGCCGGTTTCGGTCGAGGCAAACAGCGTGGTGAAGGCTTTGTTGCGCTGCTTGGCGGCGGCCAGGTATTCGATGAATTGCGGGGCCTGGACGGGGTCTTCGCCAGCAGCCAGCCAGTCGCGCAGCAGGGTGTTGCCGGCAATGTCTGCTGCAGCTACCAGCGGCTGGCCGAGCATGCGCTCGATGTCGTTGCGGATGGCTTCGATGCTGGCCGGCAGCGCAGTGTCGACCAGGTAGCGATCGGTGAGGCGGTTGAGCGCCACGGTGAAAATGATGACCACCACCAGGATGCTGGCCAGCAGGGCGGCGCCCATGCTGGTGATCAATTGCCACTGGATGCTTTTACGCCAGATACGCATGCCCCTACTCCCCGCACATTATTGTTTTGCGAGAAGTGTATACACTTGCGTATCCAGTTAATCCAGTGATCTAGAACAACAACACGAATCCTGTGGGAGCGGGCGCGCCCGCTCCCACAGGGATCTCGGTATCAGGCCGTTATTGCTCGGCAATGGTCCGCACGATGGCGTCCACCGTGGCGTCGATCTGCGCCTGGGTACGTGCCAGGGTTTGCTGGTGTTCTTTCTGCAGTTCAACCTGCTTTGAGCACAGGTTAAGGGCAGCCAGCACCAGCAACTTGTCGCCGATCAGGGTCGGGTACTGACGCTTGGTCTCGTTCAGGGCGGTGTTGAGCATCCGCACCGCCTGGGCCAGGGTTTCTTCCTGGCCTTCGGGCGCCTTGATCGAATAGTCGATGCCGAGAATCGACACGACATTGACCGGCTGCTCGTGCAATCTCATGCGCCGACGCCAGCGCTGGCGCGATCGACCAGGGCCTGCAGGCGGGCAGCGGTGCTGCCGTTTTTCTCTTCCTGCTCCATCAGCGACAGTTGCAGGGTTTCGTTCTCTTCCTTGGCCTGCGCCAATTGCGTGCCGAGGGTAGCGTTCTGCTCGGTGAGTTGAGCGTTTTTCTGCATCAGGTCGCTGACCAGTTGCTCGATTTGATTCAGGGAAGCTTCCAGCATGGGTCTATCTCAGGTTGTTGCGAGGGGCGCACACGATAAAGAAAAGTGCCGCCCATCGCCATTAAATATCAGATTCATAAGGTGTCGAACCCGCAGATTGACAGGGTAACGGCCCCCTTGTTCCGACCTGCGTCAACCGCCGGTCAGGAAAAGGTTAGCCACCTCACAATTTTCACCGGTCGCACTCAAGACTGGCCAGTCACGACCGATAGCCCGGCAAGTCATGTTTTGTCGCACTTTACGCACCTTATTTCCCCTTGCCTGGACCCTCCTCTCCATGTCTCTACGCAACATGAATATCGCCCCGCGCGCGCTGCTGGGCTTCGCGCTGATCGGCCTGCTGATGCTTGGCCTTGGTGTCTTCTCGCTGATACAGATGGGCAACATCCGCCAAGCCGGCGTGGCTATCGAGCAGGTCAGCGTGCCCAGCATCAAGATCCTCGACGAACTCACCGCGCTGAACCTGCGTATGCGCACCCTCTCCTACCGCCTGCTGCTCAACCGTGAGCCAGAAACCCAGCGCGACACCCTCAACCTGCTGGACCAACGCAACAGCCAGATCGACCGCGCACGCCAGGCCTACCTGCCCATGATCGGCGCCGCCGACGAACAGGCCGCGTTCGACCAGTATGGCCAGTTGCTCAACCAGTACCGCCAGCTGGAGTCGCGCATGCGCACCCTGAGCCAGGCCGACCGCCTGGACGAACTGCGCGACCTGCTGAACCGTGACCTGCTGGCCAATTCCGAGCAGATCAACAAGGTCATGGACACCCTCGTGCGCATCAACACCGACCAGACCCGCGCCACCAACGAAAAAGCCGCCAGCCAGTACGCTGCGGCTTTCGCCCTGGTGATCGGCCTGCTGGTTGCCGCCACCGTGCTGACTTTCGCCTGCGCCTTCCTGCTGACCCGCAGCATCGTCAAACCGATCGAAGAGGCGCTCAAGTGCGCCGAGCAAGTCGCCGACGGTGACCTGACCCACGTCATCCGCGCCGAAGGCACCGACGAAGCCGCCCGTTTGCTGCGCGCCATGGCCCGCATGCAGGACAAGCTGCGCGATACCCTGCAGCTGATCGCTGGCTCTGCGACCCAGCTGGCCTCGGCGGCCGAAGAGTTGAACGCCGTCACAGACGAAAGCGCCCGTGGCCTGCAACAGCAGAACAACGAGATAGAACAGGCCGCCACTGCCGTAACCGAAATGACCAGCGCTGTGGAAGAAGTGGCGCGCAACGCCGTGAGTACCTCGGAAGCGTCCAGTGAAGCCAGCCGCTCGACCGGCGACGGTCGTGACTTGGTAATGGAGACCGTGGGCGCCATCGAGCGCATGAGCGGTGATGTGCAGGCCACTGCCAAATTGATCACTCACCTGGCCGAACAGTCGCGCGACATCGGCAAGGTACTCGACGTGATCCGCGGCCTGGCCGACCAGACCAACCTGCTGGCGCTCAATGCTGCCATCGAGGCGGCGCGTGCCGGCGAAGCGGGCCGTGGTTTTGCCGTGGTGGCCGATGAAGTGCGTGCGCTGGCACACCGTACCCAGCAGTCGACCAGCGAGATCGAGCGGATGATCGGCAGCATTCAGGGCGGCACGGAAGAGGCTGTGGAGTCGATGCGCACCAGCACCGAGCGTGCCGAGTCGACACTGAATATCGCCCGGGGCGCGGGCATGGCGCTGGATACCATTGCTGGGGCAGTGGCACAGATCAACGAGCGTAACCTGGTGATTGCCAGCGCGGCGGAAGAGCAGGCGCAGGTGGCGCGGGAAGTGGACCGCAACCTGGTGAACATCAATGACCTGTCGGTGCAGAGTGCTACCGGGGCGCATCAGACCAGTGCGGCGAGTGCTGAACTGTCGCGCCTTGCCGTGGACCTGAATGGGTTGGTGGCACGCTTCCGTACCTGATCTGTTCAGCGCTTTTGATGGGGCTTGAAGACCTGCTGGCGAAAGGGCCAGCGAAAGGCGAGAACTCGGCCCCTGCCAGATCCATCACGAAGGGGCCATAGCCATCCTTAAGCTGCTTGTTCAGGGATTTGGCAGTCGAAAATCCTTTCACCCCAACCTTCACAAGGCCTGCGGCAACGACCAACTCATTACTACCAGGTACGCCGTAAGAAACCAGCTTACTTCCAACGAGGGCCGTCCACTTCGCTGTTTCAGACACTACTTTTAGCCTGCTAGGGCCAGACCAGGCAGCTTTGATCCGCGAAGCTAACCATATAGCGTTTTTAAACAACGCAAGGACACTCATCGCCCCACTTGGGTCATGCCTGTTAACCGGATCGTCCAGGCAATAGGCATAAGCACTGATGCCACCCTTGGAGAATGGGCTCAGATGGTCTGCAGATAAGAATCGCCTTAAAGCTGGGCGGTATACTCTTCTGCCGTTGCCGAGCAAGTAATTGCCAGTGAACCGATCTTGGAACTCTCCATTGAATACGAGCAATGATTCAGCCCTGCCAGGCTGTAGGCCGTAGGGATCGTACGGCACTGAGCTCAATATACTCACGGCAGTCGAAGCGCGCTGCATCATTCAGATCCTCAAAGTGGTCTGAAGTGAAGTTACTCCACATTCAGATACTCTGGAACTGACATATCTGCTAGCTCTCCAATAGCACCGAGGGCCGCTTCGCAGCCCCAGCATCTCTTAATCAGTAATCGATCCGCACATCCCCCTTCGGCACACTGCAGCACGACAGGATATAGCCCTCGGCTTCGTCCTCTTCGGTAATGCCGCCGTTGTGCTCCATCTCCACCTCACCGCCCAGCTTGAGCACCTTGCAGGTGCCGCAAATGCCCATGCCGCAGGCTTTCGGGATCATCAAGCCAACCTTGGCCGCCGCCGCATGCACGGTTTCGCCCGGAGCAATGCGGATGCTCTTCTCGCTACCGATGAACTCCACCAGGTTGAGGTCGGAAACATCCAGCTCCGGTGCATCGGCCGCCTGCTCGGCGTGCTCCACTGCATCGGCCTTGGCCTCGGCCGGGGTCGCGCCGAACGACTCCTCGTGGTAGTTCTTCATGTCGAAGCCGACCGCTTCGAGCATGCGCTTGACCGCCGTCATGTAGGGCGTCGGGCCGCAGCAGAACACCACGCGGTCCATGTAGTCCGGGGCAATCAGCTCCATCAGGCGCTGGTTGAGATAGCCGCGATACCCGGCCCATGGCTCGCCCAGGCCATGCTTCTCGCAAATGATGTGCAGGCTGAAGTTGGGGATGCGTGAAGCCATCTGTTCCAGCTCGCGGTGGTAGATGATGTCCTTCGGCGAGCGGGCGCTGTGTACGAACACCATGTCGACGTTGGCGTTGGTGTCGTAGAACCAGCGCGCCATCGACATGACCGGGGTAATGCCCACGCCACCCGACAGGTACAACACCTTGGCTGCCGGGAAGTCGATGGCGTTGAACAACCCCACCGGCCCGTGCACCGGCAGCTCGGCACCTTCGTGCATGGTGTCGTGCAGGAAGTTGGACACCAGGCCGCCCGGTACACGCTTGACGGTGATCGAGAAGCTGTACGGCACCGATGGCGAACTGGAAATGGTGTAGGAGCGCATCACCGGCTTGCCTTCGATCTCCAGCTCCAGGGTGACGAACTGCCCGGGTTTGAAGAAGAACATGATCGGCTGATCGGCCATGAAGCAGAAAGTGCGCACGTCCCAGGTCTCCTGGATGACCTTGACGCAGCGCACGATGTGGCGGCCGTTGGCCCAGGTCTGGGTGGTGACCGGATTGAGGAAGGTATCGGACATGTTCATCTCCAGCAGCCGACTATTGGGCTTTTTATGGCTTGGATAATGCGCAAGCTTGCGGCTACGTACATTCCTGCCAGCGACATCGGCGTGCTTATCGCGACCAGCCCCGCGCCACAAGGGTTGGGGCGTCGTAATTCAAATCGGCCATGTCGCCCATGGATACGGTTCGCTGCGGCTTCGGACGCACACTCCACGGCAAATAAACACGCTGTTTCTTGATAAGCAGCCTTGCGGCACCACAACAACGATTAGCCACCTTTTGCCGGCCGCACACGGCCCCGAGGAATACACGATGGACGTCACCGCAACCCTGAGCCTGGGCGATCCACTGGAACCTGCACGCAAGGCTACCGCCGAGATGCTGCAGACCCGCGAGCGCACCTACTCGCTGCCCCAGCCTTTCTACACCGACGAGCGTCTGTTCCAGATCGACATGCAGGAGATCTTCCAGAAAGAATGGCTGATCGCCGGCATGACTTGCGAAATTCCGGCGAAAGGCAACTACATCACCCTGCAGATCGGCAACAACCCGATCCTGGTGGTGCGTGGCGCCGAAGGTAAGGTGCACGCCTTCCACAACGTCTGCCGCCACCGCGGCTCGCGCCTGTGCGTCAGCGACAAAGGCAAGGTGGCCAAGCTGGTGTGCCACTACCACCAGTGGACCTACGAACTGGACGGCCGCCTGCTGTTCGCCGGCACCGAAATGGGCGCCGACTTCGACATGAAGCAGTACGGCCTGAAGCCGGTGAACGTGAAGGTGGCCGGCGGCTACATCTTCATCAGCCTGTCGGAAAACCCGCCCGCCATCGACGAGTTCCTGGCCACCCTGGAACACTACATGGAACCGTACGACATGGAGAACACCAAGGTGGCGGTGCAAACCACCTTGATGGAAAAAGCCAACTGGAAGCTGGTGCTGGAAAACAACCGCGAGTGCTACCACTGCAGCGGTTCGCACCCGGAGCTGCTGCAAACCCTGCTGGAGTGGGACGACACCAACGACCCGCGCGCCAGCCAGGAATTCAAGGACCACGTGGCCGCCTCGGCCGCCGCCTGGGAAGCCGAGAAAATTCCGTACCTGCACAAGAGCCACGGCCTGCGTAACCGCATCGTGCGCATGCCGCTGCTCAAGGGCACCGTATCGATGACCATGGACGGCAAGCAGGCCTGCCAGAAGCTGATGGGCCGCATCAAGAACCCAGACCTGGGCTCGATGCGCATCCTGCACCTGCCGCACTCGTGGAACCACTGCATGGGCGACCACATGATCGTGTTCACCGTGTGGCCGATCAGCGCTCAAGAGACCATGGTCACTACCAAGTGGCTGGTGCACAAGGACGCTGTGGAAGGTGTGGACTACGACCCAGAGCGCATGCGCAAGGTGTGGGACGCCACCAACGACCAGGACCGCCGCCTGGCGGAAGAAAACCAGCGTGGCATCAACTCCACGGCGTACCAGCCTGGGCCTTACTCGAAGACTTACGAGTTTGGCGTGGTGAACTTTATTGACTGGTACAGCGGGCGAATGCTGAACAACCTGGGGGCGGAGCCGGCACCGTACCTGAAGGAAGTCCTGGCGCAGTAAAACCTTGCACCCCACCGCGCTTCGGCAGCATGCCGAAGCGCGGCACTTTCACACCCTTGTCTCTGACAGCTGGCTTCCAGTACGTACTTGATAAGCCACCGGTACTATGGGATAGCGCCGTTGGGAGGACGAAGTTGCCAACCCATAAAGCTCGTAAGCTGACAGGACAGTAGCAACTGAGGCCACGCCGAAATCCACCCAGGCCAAGCCCTCCTCGGCCGGCGAGAACAGCCGTCCGGTAGCAGTGCCAATACTCACGGAGGCGCTGATGGCGCCCGCGGCGGAAAGCACCTTGTCTTGTACAGACCATGGTGCGACGGCGTGCTCTGGTGTGCCGTACGTGACAATCCCTGACCGGCTTGCCGGGTAACCACCATTCACCGCGAAGTATCGCTCGGTCCGGTAGTTCCGGTACGCTTTCACGACGCTGATGGTGAGGTTGATCACCCCTGTCACGATGTTCCTGATGGGTGCCATGATGGCGGGGAAACGACCACTTGGGTCAACAAAGTTAACAGGGTCGCCTTGGCAGTAGGCATAAGCATTTAGCCCCCCCTTACCGAAAGGGCTCAGCGAGTCAGGGCTTATGAAACGCCTCAGGCTCGGGCTGTAGAAGCGGTGACCATTGCCCAACGGATAGCTGCCTGTCAGCGGATCGGGATGCTGACCACAGAAAGCCAGTCCTGGCGCCAGCGTGGTGCTCAAGATACCGTAAGGTGAATATGCACGCGCCTCATGACGCCCCCTGCCCAATACAGAGTTCTGGCGGTCGATGCTCAACAGAAATGTCGTCATGGTTATCCACACCTTTCGTTGTATGTGGACAGGGTATTGAGTGACGGTGCGCTTGCGTACTGGCAAAAGTAATAGGCCTAAGAGTGCTCAATATTTGACCACCCCCTTCAAAGCCCCTTGCCTTCTGGGCTACAGCGAATTTCCTACACCTTGTCCACAGAGACACCAACAGAGTTTGTGCGCAAAAAGCATCCACGCTGCGCTTGTTCTGTGGATAAGCGATTCAAGGCCTTGATAATCATGGATCCGAAGACTTCCGATACAATTTGATCATTTTTTAATCAATTCCTCGCAAACCATGACCTGCGCGGCTTTCAGGTAGTGCCGAACAGATTATCCACAGACCCGCTAACAGCGATTGTGGGCAAAACCAAACGGCGCCACGTCAATCTGTAGCTGATGAGCCAAGCCGGCGCTGATCACTTTCTGATCAAAACTCTGTAAGCCCCGCTACGTAAGGCCCACAGCCATGCGCCAACACTTTATCCACACCTTGGCGAACAGATTCCGTGGGCAAAACGGAGGGGTATCTGATACTTCTGCCAGTTTCGTCAAATGCCGCAATGTGATGGGGTAATGGCTACTACTTTGTCATTATCCAGGAGTGACTTATGCACAGCCACCAGGAGGGCACTGTGAAGTGGTTCGATGAAGGGCGGGGGATTGGGGTGATCAGCGTGGAAGGGGAGCGCCGGGATTACCTGGTGTTGCGCTGTGCCGCAGTGAATCTGGCGTTGTCGGCCGGGATGCGGGTGTTGTTCGAGCCAGTGAGCGAGGCGCTGGGCTGTTGGGCGTTCAATGTGATCTTGAGGGAGTGAAACGTGGAGGAGCGGCCTTGTGTCGCGATGGGCCGCAGCGCGGCCCCAATATCTCGAACCTGGCCGAGATTGTCGGGGCTGCTGCGCAGCCCATCGCGACACAAGGCCGCTCCTACACGGGGACCGCGTAAGGCTTCAGCGCAGCACGCCCTCTTCCACCAGCAGCTTGAGGATGGCTTCGGCGCCTTCCTGTGGCGAAACATCCTTCAGCACTTTGCCACCGCCGCCACTGGCCTTGGCCGTCGCCGCCTTCATGCGGTCCGCACCGCTCTTGGCCTTGATCACCTTCAGCCGCTTGGGCCGAGGACGGGCCGGCTGCAGCTCTGCGTCACCCAACAGCTCATCTTCGACAATGGCCACATTACGCGCCGCCAGCACACCACGGCGCGCAGGGCCAAAAGCGCTCTGGCGCGGCTTGGGCGCAGCGTTATCCACAGTCGCCAGCAACGGCAAACGCACTTTCAACCGACGCCGCTGACCACGCGGTAGAGCTTGCAGTACCTGGGCGGTGCCGTTCTCGATCGACTCCACCTCAGCCAACCCCACGATCAACGGCCAGCCAAGTTTTTCGGCCAGCAGGAAGGGCAACATGCCCGACCCTTCACCCGTTTCGGCCTGGCTACCGGTCAGCACCAGCTGCGCCCCGGCATCGCGCAGGTAATCGCCCAGCACGCCCAGCACATCGGCACCGGCCGGCTGCTCCAGAACATCCAGATGGTCCAGGCCCATGCCCAGGTAGGCGCGCAGCGCTTCTTCCTGTGGGTCGCCGGCATGCACCACCTGCAAGTTATCCCCAGCCAGCTGCAAACCCAGTTCCACGGCGCGGGCATCCTGCTCGGCGCGGCGGGCGCGTCCGGAGCTTGGGTGGGCACCGATGGAAACCAGGCTGATCACTTTCGTACTCATGCTCGTGCCCTTATGCCGCGTCGCGCTGGCCGCCGCTGCGGAAGTTGTCCACAGCCTCGATCAGTGCCTTGAGAATCGCCGAGCTGTCGCCAATCACCGACAGGTCGGCCCGTTTGATCATGTCGCAGCCCGGGTCCATGTTGATCGCCACCACCTTGTCGCAGGCGCCAATGCCCTGCAGGTGCTGGATCGCGCCCGAGATACCCACAGCCACGTAGACCCGTGCGGTCACCCAGGTACCGGTAGCACCCACCTGGCGGTTGCGCGGCATGAAGCCATCGTCCACCGCCACCCGCGAGGCGCCTTCGGTGGCGCCCAAGGCTGCGGTAGCCTTGTGGTACAAATCCCAGTCCTTGACCCCGTTGCCGCCCGAGACGATGAACTCGGCCTCAGCCATGGCAATGGTGGCCGGGTCCACGGCCACCGAGCCGAGGTCTTCGATACGCGACAGGCTGCGCGCCACGCTTGTGGACAACTCCACCGGCAACGCTTCGTGGCGGGTTTCGCTGACCGGTTCGGCACACTCTGCCGCCGCCAGGATCAGGCGCGGTACGGCGCGCTGCAGGTCTTGCTGGCCGGCACCGGCACGGCCGATGCACTGGCCATCCTTGACCTGCCACACCCGCGTCGCCGGACGCTCGCCCAACGCGGCACCCAGGCGCCGGCCCAGTTCGCCACCACCGGTGCGGCTGTCGGGCAGCAGCCAGTGGCGTGGGGTGAACTGGTTATCCACAGCCCGCAGGCCCTGCACCAGTTGCTCCGGTGCATAACCCTCGAATGCTTCACCTTCGATGACCAGCAGGCGGTCGACGCCGGCTGTGGAAAAGTTGCTTTCCTTGTGTTCGTTGAACACCACCGCCAACACCGCACCATCGCTGCCAGCCAGGCTGTGGGCCAGGCCAAGCAGGTCGCGGTCGTGGCTGCTCAGGCGGCCACCGACCATGTCCGGCACCACGGCAATGTAGAACGCCGGCGCTGGCACTTGATGCAGCGGCAACTTGACCTCGGTCGCCGCCGTGCGCCGCCCGCCCACACCGGTGCCCTGCTGAGCACCGCTGCGGTCGATGCGCTTGATGCCGGCCGGGCCGATGAAGCCTGCGGCAATCGCATGGGGGTTCTTGCGGATGAGGCCGTTGGGCCCCATCCAGCTGGTCTGTTGCGTCTGCATGGCCGCATGCAGGGGGTGCAGGCGGTTACGGGCGATCCACTCGGCGCGTGGGTCGCGGCGGATAATGTCGCTCATCAGTGCACCTCCGCAGGTTCACGTTTAGCCGCTTGCGGCTTTGGGGCGGCGGGCGATTCCTCTTCGATCAGCACGTCGGCCACCAGCTCGGCCAGGTCCTTGATCTGTGGGCGCGGTTCGACAACACCTTCGAGCATGGCGGTACATTGCGGGCAACCCACGGCCACCAGCTCGGCCTCGGTTTCGCGAATGTCGTCCATGCGCATGTCGGGGATACGCTGCTTGCCCGGGATGTCGGTGATCGGCGCACCGCCACCACCGCCGCAGCAACGGGAACGGAAGCCAGAACGTTGCATCTCGCGCACTTCGATACCCAACGCCTTGAGCACTTCACGCGGGGCTTCGTACTCGCCGTTGTAACGGCCCAGGTAGCACGGGTCGTGGTAAGTGACACTGCCGCCCTTGTGCTGGCCAAGGTTGAGCTTGTTGGCCGCGATCAGTTCGGCGATGTAGGTGCTGTGGTGCTGCACCTGGTATTCGCCGCCCAAGGCGCCGTATTCGTTCTTCAGCACATGGAAGCTGTGCGGGTCGCAGGTGACGATGCGCTGGAACTTGTACTTGGCCAGGGTCTGGATGTTGCGTTTGGCCAGTTGCTGGAAGGTCGCCTCATCGCCCAGACGGCGGGCGACGTCGCCGCTGTCGCGTTCTTCCAGGCCGAGCACGGCAAAGTCCACGCCCGAAGCCTTGAGCACTTTGACAAACGAACGCAGGGTGCGTTGGTTGCGCATGTCGAAGGCACCATCGCCGACCCAGAACAGCACTTCGGTGGTTTTCACCTCGGACAACAGCTTCAGGTTGAGGTCAGCAGCCCAGTTCATGCGCCCGCCAGGGGCGAAGCCGCCAGGGTTGTCGGTGGCGATCAGGTTGTCCAGCACCTCGGCGCCCTTGTTCGGGGTAGCGCCCTTTTCCAGGGTGAGGTGGCGGCGCATGTCGACGATGGCATCGACGTGCTCGATCATCATCGGGCATTCCTCGACGCAGGCACGGCAAGTGGTGCACGACCACAGCGTTTCGGCATCGACCAGGCCATTGACGATCGGCTGGTGCGGGTGGCCGCCGTGTTCGCCAATCGGCTTGCCTGGGTACGGGCTGCCGGCGAACTGGGCGTCGGTGCCACCGGCCAGACCGATGACCATGTCCTGGATGAGCTTTTTCGGGTTCAGCGGCTGGCCAGCGGCAAAGGCCGGGCACATGGCTTCACATTTACCGCACTGCACGCAGGCATCGAAGCCCAGCAGCTGGTTCCAGGTGAAGTCCGCCGGTTTTTCCACGCCCAGCGGCGCATTCGGGTCTTCCAGGTCCAGCGGTTTGAGGCCAGTGGAGCGGCCGCCGCCGAAGCGTTCGGCGCGGCGGTGCCAGGCCAGGTGCAGGGCACCGGCGAAGGCGTGTTTCATCGGGCCGCCCCAGGTCATGCCGAAGAACAGCTCCGACACGCCCCACAGCACGCCCAGGCCTAGGATGCCGACCATCACCCAGCCACCGGTGTTGGCGGGCAGGATGCCAGCGACCGGCAAGGTGGCGATGAAGAAGCTTACGGCGAACGCCATCAGGCTCTTCGGCAGGCGCATCCACGGCCCTTTGGACAGGCGCGAAGGCGGGTTGAGGCGGCGCTTGAAGACAAAGATGGCGCCGCTGAACATGATCACGGTGGCCACCAGCAACGCGTAGCCGAGGATTTTGCTTTGCAGGCCAAAGCCATGCACCAGGATCGCCAGCACGGCCGACAACACGAAGCCGCCCGCAGTGGCCACGTGGGTCTTGGACATGTACTTGTCGCGCTCGACCACGTGGTGCAAGTCCACCAGGTAGCGGCGCGGCATGGCCAGCAGGCCGCCGATCAGGTTGACCTTGGACGGCCGGCCTCGCCGCCACATGCGCACCCGGCGCAGGGCGCCGAGCACCGCCAGGCCAAGGGCAGCGAACAGCAGGATGGGTAGAAGGGTGTTCAACATGGGAGGCTCCCACAACAGCTGGATTCTTGCGCCGCCCTGAAGGCCAACGCGGACCCCTGTAGGAGCGAGCGAAGCTCGCGATAGCGCCCGATCAGACAACCCGGTGCCAAGGCTGACGCCATCGCGAGCTACGCTCGCTCCTACAGGGGGGCCAATCCCGCCTCTAGAGAGGCGGAGCGATCAGAAGTCCTTGCACAGGCGCAAGGCGTCGTAGATCGCCGCATGCACGTTGCGCTGGGCCACGCAGTCGCCGATGCGATACAGCAGGTAGCCTTCGCCCGGCTGGCTGAGAATCGGCTGTGGCTTGATGGCGAACAGCGCCTCCACGTCGATCTGGCCTTTGTTGCGCGAACCTTCCTTCAGGGCGTAATACAGCTGCTCGTCAGGGCGCACGCCGTTCTCCACCACCACCTGGTCGACCACGCGCTCTTCCTTGGCGCCGGTGTATTCGTTCTCCAGCACCGCCACCAGCTTGTCGCCTTCGCGGTAGACCTTTTCCAGCATCATGTCGCCGGTCATGATCACTTCTTTGGGGTACATGCTGCGGTAGTAGGTCGGGAACGTAGTACCGCCCATGGCAACGCCCGGCTTGATGTCGTCGGTGACGATTTCCACCTGGCTGCCCTTGTCCGCAATGAAGTCGGCCACCGACATGCCGGTGAACTCGCAGATGGTGTCGTACACCAGCACGTTCTTGCCCGGCGCAACCTTGCCGTCGAGCACGTCCCAGCTGCTGACCACCAGCCCTTCTGCGGCGCCCCAGTGCTCGTTCTGCTCCAGGAACGAATGGCCGCCCACTGCCAGCACGATCACGTCCGGGCGCAGATCCTGGATGGTGGCAACGTCAGCGGCGGTGCCCAGGCGCAGGTCGACTTTCAAACGCGCCAGCTCCAACTGGTACCAGCGGGTGATACCGGCAATCTGATCACGCTGCGGTGCCTTGGCGGCGATGGTGATCTGCCCGCCAATCTGGTCTTTCTTCTCGAACAGGGTCACGTCGTGGCCACGTTCGGCCGCTACGCGGGCAGCTTCCATACCGGCAGGGCCAGCGCCAACCACCACCACCTTGCGCTTCACGCCGGTGGTTTTCTCGATGATGTGCGGCACGCCCATGTATTCACGGGAGGTCGCGGCGTTCTGGATGCACAGTACATCCAGTCCCTGGTACTGGCGGTCGATGCAGTAGTTGGCACCGACGCACTGCTTGATCTGGTCAATCTGGCCCATCTTGATCTTGGCGATCAGGTGCGGGTCGGCCATGTGCGCACGGGTCATGCCGACCATGTCCACATAACCGCCTTCAAGGATGCGCGTTGCCTGGTTCGGGTCCTTGATATTCTGCGCGTGCAGCACCGGGACCTTGACCACTTCCTTGATGCCGGCCGCCAGGTGCAGGAACGGCTCCGGCGGGTAGCTCATGTTGGGGATAACGTTGGCCAAGGTGTTGTGGGTGTCGCAACCCGAGCCGACCACGCCGATGAAGTCGAGCATGCCGGTGGCGTCGTAGTACGCGGCGATCTGCTTCATGTCTTCGTGGCTGAGGCCATCGGGGTGGAACTCGTCACCGCAGATACGCATGCCCACGCAGAAGTCGTCACCGACCTCGGCACGCACGGCTTTGAGCACTTCCAGGCCGAACTTCATGCGGCCTTCGAAGGTGCCGCCCCATTCGTCGGTACGCTTGTTGACCCGTGGGCTCCAGAACTGGTCGATCATGTGCTGGTGCACCGCCGACAGTTCCACGCCGTCCAGGCCGCCCTCTTTGGCGCGACGTGCCGCTTGCGCGTAGTTGCCGATCACCCGCCAGATCTCTTCCACTTCGATGGTTTTGCAGGTGGCGCGGTGCACGGGTTCACGGATACCCGACGGCGACATCAGGGTCGGCCAGTTGAAGCCGTCCCAACGCGAGCGACGGCCCATGTGGGTAATCTGGATCATGATCTTGGCGCCATGCTTGTGCATGGCGTCGGCCAGGTTCTGGAAGTGCGGGATGATGCGGTCGGTCGACAGGTTGACCGACGCCCACCATTCCTGCGGGCTGTCGATGGCCACGACGGACGAACCACCGCAGATCGCCAGGCCGATGCCGCCCTTGGCCTTTTCTTCGTAGTACTTCACGTAGCGGTCGGTCGTCATGCCGCCGTCAGTGGCGTAGACCTCGGCGTGCGCGGTGCTGAGCACGCGGTTGCGGATGGTCAGTTTGCCGATCTGGATCGGCTGGAACATTGCTTCGAATGCCATGACGCTATCTCCGGCTTACAACGGCTTTGTAACGAACAGGCCATCTTCGTGGCCTTCTTCCGACCCGCCGTAGACCTGTTCGGCCACGGTGCGGATCTTGCTGCCGCGGGCAGCGAGAATCTGGTCCATGGCGCCGGCGAACCAGCCGGTGAACATGTAGTCGACCTTGCGACCGCACTTGCCATAGACGTACACGAACGCAGAGTGCTTGAGCTTGACACTGCAGGTGCCTTTATCCAGGTCGATGTCCTGGATTTCGAACAGGCCCCAGCCACGCTGGCTCAGGCGCTTCATGTAGTGCTCGAACACCGCCACGCCTTCCAGGCCATGGCATTCAGCTTCTTTTTCACACCAGTGCCAGGCGGACTTGTAGCCGGCCTTGTAGAGGATTTCGGCATAGGCATCGGCGCCCAGCACTTCTTCGATACCCATGTGGTTGTTGACGAAGAAATGGCGCGGCACGTACAGCATCGGCAAGGCGTCGCTGGTCCAGACACCGGTCTCGCTGTCGACTTCGATTGGCAATTGCGGGGCGATCTTGGCCATGGAAACTCAACTCCATAAAATTTTTTGTGGGTGCCCCGGCGTTGCTGGCAGGGGCTATCAGGCTTGGAGAGCGGCTTACTCGCCCCAGACGTCCTTGAGGACGTTGACCCAGTTCTCGCCCATGATCTTGCGTACCACGCGCTCGGAGTGGCCGCGTTTGAGCAGGGTTTCGGTGAGGTTGGGGAACTCGCCGACAGTGCGGATGCCGAGCGGGTTGATGATCTTGCCGAAGTTGGTCAGGCGACGGGCGTAGCCCTTGTCGTGGGTCAGGTACTCGAAGAAGTCCTGGCCGTGGCCTTGGGTGAAGTCGGTACCGATACCGATGGCGTCTTCACCCACGATGTTCATGGTGTACTCGATGGCTTCGGCATAGTCGTCGATGGTGGAGTCGATGCCCTTGGCCAGGAACGGCGCGAACATGGTCACGCCAACGAAGCCGCCGTGGTCGGCGATGAACTTCAGCTCTTCGTCCGACTTGTTGCGCGGGTGCTCCTTCAGGCCCGAGGGCAGGCAGTGGGAGTAGCACACGGGCTTTTTCGATTCGAGGATGACTTCTTCAGAGGTTTTGGAACCCACGTGGGACAGGTCGCACATGATGCCGACGCGGTTCATTTCCGCCACGATCTCGCGGCCGAAGCCCGACAGGCCGCCGTCACGCTCGTAGCAACCGGTGCCCACCAGGTTCTGGGTGTTGTAGCACATCTGCACGATGCCCACGCCCAGCTGCTTGAACACATCCACGTAGGCGATCTGGTCTTCGAAGGCATGGGCGTTCTGGAAGCCGAAGAGGATGCCGGTCTTGCCCAGTTCCTTGGCCTTGCGGATGTCGGCGGTGGTGCGCACCGGCATCACCAGGTCGCTGTTGTCGCGGATCAGCTTCTGGCTGGCAGCGATGTTGTCGACGGTTGCCTTGAAGCCTTCCCAGACCGACACCGTGCAGTTGGCCGCAGTCAGCCCGCCTTTGCGCATGTCTTCGAACAGCTCGCGGTTCCACTTGGCAATGATCAGGCCGTCGATGACGATGCTGTCGGCGTGAAGTTCGGCTGGGCTCATCAGGCTGTCCCCTTTTATTGAGTTGGGCTGCGCCAAACCTTCTGCCGGCGCTTTGGGGCCAGCATATGCCTGTGCCCAATGACGCCCCGATGCAAAAACGACAGGGGGTTTGCCGAAAGCGTCAATGCGCGACAACACGCCCTCTGGCATGCGGCGTGGCGATGAGAGACAGTCTCGATAACGACGTTTCTGGCCGTTTTATGAACATTTCGTCAGAGAGCTACCGCCTTGCCTTCGGCTGAGCGAGAATCCCTGCGATTCGTCAGCCTGTTGAGGAGAAAACGGATGAAATCATTGGCATGGCTGGTACTGCTGGCTGTCGTATCGGGCGCCCAGGCCGGCGAGGAAGAAAGCACCCCGTGCGACAACGTCGAGACCGACCAGCAGACCTACGCGTGCGCTGCGTTCAACAAGCAGACTGCCGAGCGTGAGCTGAAGTCCGCTTACGATGACTTGATCCAGCGTATTCGCGACCAATATGCCGATGAGGGCGACCAGGCTACCGCGCTGGTCGGGCGTATGGATGCGGCCGAGAAGCTGTGGACACAGCTGCGCGATGCGGATTGCAAGGTTGAGACCTATGCCGAGAAGCCCGGGAGCAAGGCGTTTCAGGCGGCTTGGGACACCTGCGTGGCGCAGCGCAGTGATGACCGGTCGGAGTATTTGCAGAGCATTGGTCAGCAGTAAGCCTGCACCGGCCTCTTCGCGGGTTTACCCGAGAAGAGGCCGGTGCAGGCAAAATTCACACCGCCCTGGCCAACCTGTCCTCCCGCGGGCAACGCTGGTACCGCGCCCGATAGCAGCGCGTAAAGTACGAAGCAGACTCGAACCCGCACGCCACCCCCACCTCCAGCACACTCATGTCGGTCTGGCGCAACAACTGCCGCGCCTTGTCCAGCCGCAGTCGCAGATAGAACCCGCTTGGCGTGTCGTCCAGGTGCACGCGAAACAACCGCTCCAGCTGCCGCCGGGTCACCTGCACCGCCTCAGCCAGCACCTGGGTATTGAGCGGCTGTTCGGTGTTGCGCTCCATTTCACCAATCACTTTCACCAGCTTCTTGTTGCTGATGCCATAGCGGCTGGCGATCTGCATGCGCTGGTGGTCCTGTCGCTGACGGATACGCCCGAGCACGAACTGCTCCGACACCTGCACTGCCAGCTCACTGCCGTGGGCCTGGGCAATCAGATCGAGCATCAGGTCGATCGAGGCCGTACCGCCAGCACACGTAATGCGCCGACGGTCGATCTCGAACAACTCCTGGGTCGCCTGCAAGCTTGGATAGTTTTCCTTGAAAGCCTCCAACGCCTCCCAGTGCACGGTGGCGCGGTGACCGTCGAGCAGCCCGGCTTCAGCCAGCACCACGGCGCCGGTATCAATACCGCCCAGGGTTACCCCGTCATGGTCCAGGCGGCGTAGCGCCTGCTGTAGTGTCGGCCCATAGCAAGTCAGGGGGTCGAAGCCTGCCACGATCAGCATGATGCCGGCAGGCTCGCCCGCTGCCAACGCTGCATCGGCATTCACCGACATGCCATTGCTCGCCTGAACCGCGCCGCCATCCAGGCTCAACACCTGCCAGCGATACAACGGCCCCTTGAAGCGGTTGGCCACCCGCAGGGGTTCCAGAGCACTGATGAATCCCATGGCCGAAAAGCCGGGTAACAGCAGGAAATGAAAGTTTTGCAGCATTGCATGCTCCACGGCAAAGGTGGTCGCCTCCGTGCAAATGTTGGTCGCCAGGGTGCGATTTTTCACCCCTTCAGCAGCGTAGCGTGTTCACACGGCCCAGAGAGGTCGAAACCCCATAACAATATGCACTGCCGATGGAGAGCCACCATGCACAGCTTGATCCGCCGCAGCCTGTTGACCCTTGCCCTGAGCAGCATCGCCACCTCCCCCCTTTACGCCGCCGAACCTGCGGCCTGCAAGAACGTCCGCCTGGGCGTGGTCAACTGGACCGACGTCATTGCCACCAGCGCCATGGCCCAGGTGCTGCTCGACGGCCTGGGTTACCAGACCAAACAGACCAGCGCCTCGCAGCAGATCATCTTCGCCGGCATCCGCGACAAACGCCTGGACATGTTCCTGGGTTACTGGAACCCAATCATGACCCAGACCATCACCCCGTTCATCGACGCCAACCAGGTCAAGGTACTGGACAAGCCAAGCCTGGAAGACGCCCGCGCCACCCTGGCCGTGCCGAAATACCTCTACGACAAGGGTTTGAAGACCTTCGCCGACATCCATAAGTTCGAGAAAGAGCTGGGCGGCAAGATCTATGGCATCGAACCGGGCTCCGGCGCCAACACCCAGATCAAGGCAATGATCACCAAGAACCAGTTCGACCTGGGCAAGTTCCAGCTGGTCGAGTCCAGCGAGGCCGGCATGCTCGCCGCTGTCGACCGCGCCGTGCGGCGCAAGGAGGCGGTGGTGTTCTTCGGCTGGGCGCCGCACCCGATGAACGTGAACATCGACATGGCCTACCTGGGTGATAGCCAGGGTGCGCTCGGCCCGGACGAAGGCCGCGCGACGGTATGGACGGTGACCGCGCCGGACTACGCCGAACGCTGCCCCAACGCCCACCGCTTGCTGGCCAACCTGAACTTCAGCGCCGAGGACGAGAGCCGCATGATGCAGCCGCTGCTCGACCACAAGGACGCGCTGGAGTCGGCCCGCCAGTGGCTGAAAGACCACCCCGAGGACAAGGCTCGCTGGCTGGAAGGTGTGACCACCTTCGATGGCAAGCCGGCTGCAGACAACCTCAAGCTTACCGCCAACTGATCCGGCCCTATCGCGAGCACGCTCGCTCCTACAGGTTTCGCACACGCCAGGGGCCAACAGGCCCCCTGTAGGAGCGAGCTTGCTCGCGATCAGGCCCTGAAGCCCACACAAGGAACACACCATGAACCACGACGTCATCATCACCTGCGCCCTCACCGGCGCCGGCGACACCGCCTCGAAAAGCCACCTGGTCCCGGTCACCCCCAAACAGATCGCCGAAGCCGCCGTAGAGGCTGCCAAAGCCGGTGCCACCGTCGTCCACTGCCACGTCCGCGACCCGCAAACCGGCCGTTTCAGCCGCGACGTGGCGCTGTACCGCGAAGTCATGGAACGCATCCGCGAAGCCGACGTAGACATCATCGTCAACCTTACCGCCGGCATGGGTGGCGACCTGGAAATCGGCCCCGGTGAAACGCCGCTGGAGTTCGGCCAAGGCACCGACCTGATCGGCCCACTGGAACGCCTGGCCCACGTCGAAGCCCTGCTGCCGGAAATCTGCACCCTCGACTGCGGCACGCTCAACTTCGGCGACGGCAACTCGATCTACGTTTCCACCCCGGCGCAACTGCGCGCTGGCGCAAAACGCATCACCGAACTGGGCGTGAAAGCCGAACTGGAAATCTTCGACACCGGCCACCTGTGGTTCGCCAAGCAGATGATGAAAGAAGGCCTGCTTGAAGACCCCCTGTTCCAGCTGTGCCTCGGCATCCCGTGGGGCGCGCCGGCCGACACTACCACCATGAAAGCCATGGTCGACAACCTGCCCGCCAACGTTACCTGGGCCGGTTTCGGCATCGGCCGCATGCAGATGCCAATGGCGGCGCAAGCCGTGCTGCTGGGCGGCAACGTGCGCGTGGGCCTTGAAGACAACCTGTACCTGGACCGTGGCGTGCTGGCCAGCAATGGCCAACTGGTCGAGCGTGCGGTGGAGATCATCTCGCGCCTCGGCGCCCGCGTACTGACCCCGGCCGAGGGCCGGGAAAAAATGAACCTCAAGCGCCGCTGATCCTTTCAGGAGACCAACATGACCTTCATTACCGAGATCAAGACATTCGCCGCCCTGGGTAGCGGCGTGATCGGCAGCGGCTGGGTCGCCCGCGCCCTCGCCCACGGCCTGGATGTGGTCGCCTGGGACCCGGCGCCTGGCGCCGAGCAGGCACTGCGCAAGCGTATTGCAAATGCCTGGCCAGCGCTTGAGAAGCAGGGCCTGGCGGCAGGGGCGTCGCAAGACCGCCTGAAGTTCGTCGCCACTATCGAAGAATGCGTACGCGACGCCGATTTCATCCAGGAAAGCGCGCCAGAGCGGCTGGACCTCAAGCTCGACCTGCACGCAAAAATCAGCGCTGCAGCCAAGCCCGACGCCATCATCGGCAGCAGCACTTCAGGGCTGCTGCCTAGCGAGTTCTACGAATCGTCCACCCACCCGGAGCGCTGCGTGGTGGGCCACCCGTTCAACCCGGTGTACCTGTTGCCGCTGGTCGAGATCGTCGGTGGCAACCGCACCGCGCCTGAAGCCATCGAGGCGGCAAAGACCATCTACACCACTCTTGGCATGCGCCCGCTACATGTGCGCAAGGAAGTCCCCGGCTTCATTGCCGATCGCCTGCTGGAAGCGCTGTGGCGCGAGGCCCTGCACCTGGTCAACGACGGCGTGGCCACTACCGGGGAAATCGACGACGCGATCCGCTTTGGCGCGGGCCTTCGCTGGTCGTTCATGGGCACCTTCCTCACCTATACCCTGGCCGGTGGCGACGCGGGCATGCGCCACTTCATGTCGCAGTTCGGCCCGGCACTCAAACTCCCCTGGACTTACCTGCCAGCACCGGAACTGACCGACAAGCTGATCGACGATGTGGTGGACGGCACCTCGGAGCAACTGGGTGAACGCAGCATCGCCGCACTGGAACGCTATCGTGATGACACCCTGCTGGCAGTGCTTGAAGCCGTGAAGGCCAGCAAACAACAGCACGGCATGTCGTTCAGCGATTGAGGAGGCCACAATGCCCGCACTGATCACCTACCGCACCCCAGTCCAGGAGGACTGGGTCGACTACAACGGGCATCTGCGCGATGCCTTCTACCTGCTGATCTTCAGCTATGCCACCGATGCGCTGATGGAGCGCATCGGCCTGGATGCCGATAGCCGTGGGCAAAGCGGCCACTCGCTGTTCACCCTGGAGGCGCATATCAACTACCTGCACGAAGTGAAGCTAGGGACTGAGGTGTGGGTGCAGACGCAGATCATCGGTTTTGATCGCAAGCGTCTGCAGGTGTACCACAGCCTGCACCGGGCAGGGTTCGATGAGGCGCTGGCAGCCAGTGAGCAGATGCTGTTGCATGTGGATTTGGCAGGGCCGACGTCGGCGCCGTTCAGCGAGAACAGCACGGGGTTACTACAGGGGCTAGTGGACGAACAACGTCAACTTCAAGCGCCCGTTTATGTAGGCCGCGTGATCGGCCTTGCAAAAAAATAACCCCGGAAAGCCGTGAGCATCCGGGGCCAAGAGCGAGCAACATCCACTGTGCATGAATGAGGGTGACCAAACCCTCGGTTGCTGTAGATGGCTTGAGTGTGCGCAGTTCCCGCCAGGTGGATTTAGCCGTAAACGACCTGTTCTTAGCCAAAGCAGCCATGCCGGCATCTTGTTGTTGCGGGCATGTCGCGGGCGTCACAGAATCGGTCGTAAATCACAGCAGCACTCTCTTAGCGATAATAGGGACAACAGCCATGATGCATGCGGATTTGATTGATCAGGACGACCTCGCCGGCCACCTGCGCGCGCGCGGGTTCGAGATTCCGGCCGGGGCCAGTGCCGAACAGGCTTGCGAAGCCGTGGTGCGAGGGCTGACCGAGCCTAATGCGCGGGCGCTGAAGGGGATGGTGGAGCAGATGTATACAGGTAGCGCGACCATCCTGCCGGCGGTACGCCAGGCGATCGACAAACAGCTGTTACCCGCGCTGGCGCAATTCAACAAACGCGCTTAACTGATTTTTCCTGTACTGGCCTCTTCGCGGTCAAGCCCGCTCCCACAGGTACTGCACCGGATTCAAAAGCGGTGCGATACCTGTGGGAGCGGGCTTGCCCGCGAAGGGGCCCGCGCTGTTTCAGAGCCTTACACTGGCAAACGTCGACTCGTTGCGCGCCTGGCTCAGAGCGGCCATAGGCCCACTGTGCGGCGACAGGGTCATGGCCTGCGGGATCGGCATCATCGCCACCTGCTGCGCAGTGTTGGAGCCCACACGCTCGTCACGCGGCGGAATGCCAAAGTACTCGCGGTAGCACTTGGAGAAGTGTGGCGTGGACACAAACCCGCATACCGACGCCACCTCGATGATCGACATCGGCGTTTGCTTGAGCAACTGCCGTGCACGAATCAGGCGCAGTTTCAGGTAGTAGCGCGATGGCGAGCAATGCAGGTACTTCTGGAACAACCGCTCAAGCTGCCGACGCGAAACCGACACGTATACCGCCAGTTCGTCCAGGTCGATCGGCTCTTCGAGGTTGGCCTCCATGAGCGCGACGATTTCCTGCAGCTTCGGCTGATTGGTGCCGAGCATGTGCTTGAGCGGCACGCGCTGATGATCCTGTTCGTTGCGGATGCGCTCGTAGACGAACATCTCGGAAATCGCCGCCGACAGTTCACGGCCATGGTCGCGGCTGATCAGGTGCAACATCATGTCCAGCGGCGCGGTACCGCCAGAGCTGGTGAAGCGGTTGCGGTCGAGGGTGAACAGGCGGGTGCTCATGTTCACCCGTGGGAAGGCTTCCTGCATTGCCGCCAGGCACTCCCAGTGCACGCTGCAATCGAAGCCGTCGAGCAGACCGGCACAGGCCAGTGCCCAGCTACCGGTGCACACCGCACCAAGACGGCGCGACTGGCGAGCCTGAGCTTGCAGCCAGGTAACGTGCTCACGGGTGACCGAACGCTGAATACCAACCCCCCCGCAGACAATCACGGTGTCGATGGGCGGTGCATTGTTGATTGCAGCATCCGGAGTGATCTGCAAGCCATCGCTGGCCCACACCTGGCCGCCGTCGACGGTCAGGGTATGCCAGCGGTAAAGCTCGCGGCCGGACAGCTGGTTGGCCATACGCAGCGGCTCAACGGCTGATGCCAGGGAAATCAGGGTGAAATTGTCCAATAGAAGAAACCCGATGGACTGGGGTGTTGTGCGGTTCTGGGTTGGGTTCCCGGAGGTGTACGACGTCATCGCGATTTCTCCTCACACAAATGCAGGGTGTGCCTCAGGCGGGCACTGATTTCTTGTTATGGCCCCGGTTCATGTGCTGGGGCTTGGTTGCCAATCTCAACGCAAACGCCGTGCCTGAAATTGAACGGCTGTCCAAAAAAACCTGAAAACGACGCCTTTGTTCGGCAAATCAGGTGCTTTGGTCGAGTTGGCTGGGTGTTCGCAAATGGGCGTGCTAGGCGCCGTGCGTGTAACGGCTGAGCAGTTTGGTGACACGCGCAGTGTAAGTTGCCCAGAAACGACACTCTTGAGTGTCACCGACAATCCAGGCACTGATAACGACACCCGACGATCGGTATGCGCCGCTTGCACCATTAGGGAGCATAGGTGATCAAGTTGCACCTGTATCAGCCTCAAGGGCCTCTTCGCGGGCACGCCAGCTCCCTCAGGAACTGTGCAATTCCTGTAGGAGCTGGCGTGCCCGCGAAGAGCCCCCTGAGGGCGGATCAAGCAATCAGCATTCGATGGCGCTGACCGCCAGGCCACCGCGCGAGGTCTCTTTGTACTTGTCGTGCATGTCGGCCCCGGTATCACGCATGGTGCGGATCACCTGGTCGAGGGAGATGAAGTGTTCGCCGTCACCGCGCAGGGCCATCTGCACCGCGTTGATGGCTTTTACCGCCGCAATCGCGTTGCGCTCGATGCACGGCACCTGTACCAACCCGCCGACCGGGTCGCAGGTCAGGCCAAGGTTGTGCTCCAGGGCGATTTCAGCGGCGTTTTCCACCTGTGGCGGGGTGGCGCCAAGCACTTCGGCCAAGCCAGCAGCGGCCATGGCGCAAGCGGAGCCAACCTCGCCCTGGCAACCGACTTCGGCACCGGAAATCGACGCATTCTTCTTGCACAAGATGCCCACAGCGGCCGCCGCGAGGAAGTACTCCACCACGTTGGACTCGTTTACCGCGTCGCTGAAGCGCATGTAGTAATGCAACACTGCCGGGATAATGCCGGCCGCGCCATTGGTAGGTGCGGTGACCATGCGCCCGCCGGCGGCGTTTTCTTCATTGACCGCCAGAGCGAACAGGTTGACCCACTCCATGGCGCTCATGGTCGAGCCGATCACATTGGGCTTGCCGACTTCCTGCAGGCTGCGGTGCAGCTTGGCGGCGCGGCGGCGCACGTTCAGCCCGCCGGGCAGCGTGCCTTCGTATTTGAGGCCGTTGTTGACGCATTCCTGCATGGCTTCCCAGAGCTTGTGCAGGCCGGCACGGATCTCTTCCTCACTGCGCCAGACCTTCTCGTTGGCCATCATCAATTGCGACACGCTGAGGTCGTTTTGCTTGCACAGGAGCAGCAGCTCGGCGGCGCTGTTGAAATCGTACGGCAGCACCGTCTGGTCGGCGTCCAGCACGCCACTGGCGGCCTGGGCGGCATCGACCACGAAGCCGCCACCCACCGAGTAATAGGTATCGCGGTGCAGCTCGCCCTGCTCGCCTTCGGCAATCAAGGTCATGGCGTTGGGGTGGTACGGCAGGTTCTCGTCCAGCAGCAGCATGTCGCGAGCCCAGACAAACTCGATGGGCAGGCGGCTATCAAGCTGCAGGGTGTTGGTTTCACGCAGGTCGGCGATACGCGGCACGATCTGGGTGGGGTCGATGGCGTCAGGCCATTCGCCCATCAGGCCCATGATGGTGGCGTTGTCGGTGCCATGCCCGATACCGGTGGCCGACAGCGAGCCGTACAGGCGCACTTCGATCCGCTTGACACGCTCCAGCTCGCCGCGCTCGCGCAGGCCCTGGACGAACAGGGCGCCAGCACGCATGGGGCCGACGGTGTGGGAGCTGGAAGGCCCGACACCGATCTTGAACAGGTCGAACACGCTGATGGCCATTGTCGAATCACCTCTTGATGGGCTTGTCTCTGCGCGCCATGCGCAGGGCGGGGCAGCTGCTAGGCTCAAACAGCGGGCCGCCTTGAATGCCAGCATCATCGGGCTTTTACCGCCACCCTCGCCGTCTGCAACCGACGTACTTTTGTCCAGCAGCGCCGCGCGTTTTTTACAGGGAGAGCAGCGCTCACCTCGCCGTTTTCCGGCGGCCTGGTGACGTAAAAATGCGGCTGAGGGGGTGGAAAAATCCATAAGCGACATCGCCCATACTGGATACGACCCGTTCCGTACTGGTTACGACCCCACCAGTAGGCGATTGCCCGGCGCTGGAGGATTATCGAAAGCGACTCGTAAAGCACGGCCACGCATCCTGCCCTCTGCAGGCCTGGTCGACCGGACCCTGAGAAAGCCCGGCGACCCACGCGAACCCGAAGACAAAATCACAGGAGTCCATCCATGAAAGGTTCACCCTCGCTGTTGCTGGTTGCGTTGCTGTCCGCACCGTTGCTGGCCCAGGCCGCCGAGCCCGAACAGTGCCGGACGGTACGTTTCTCCGATGTCGGCTGGACCGACATCACGGTCACGACCGCCACCACCAGCGTTGTGCTTGAAGCACTGGGTTACAAGACCCACACCACCATGATCTCGGTACCGGTGACCTACAAGTCGCTGGCCACCGGCAAGGACCTGGACGTGTTTCTCGGCAACTGGATGCCGACCATGGAGAACGACATCAAGCAGTACCGCGACGCTGGCACAGTAGAAACCGTGCGCGCCAACCTGGAAAACGCCAAGTACACCCTGGCGGTACCCCAGGCGCTGTACGACAAGGGGCTGAAGGATTTCAGCGACATTGCCAAGTTCAAGAAGGAACTGGACGGCAAGATCTACGGCATCGAGCCCGGCAACGATGGCAACCGCACCATCCAGAGCATGATCGACAAGAACGCCTTCGGCCTGAAGGACGCCGGTTTCAAGATCGTGCAGTCGAGCGAGGCCGGCATGCTGTCGCAGGTTGACCGCGCACAGAAGCGCGGCGAGGCGCTGGTGTTCCTGGGCTGGGAACCACACCCGATGAACACCCGCTTCAAGATGCAGTACCTGACCGGCGGGGACGAGTTCTTCGGCCCCGACTTCGGCAAGGCGACCGTGTTGACCAACACCCGCAAGGGCTATGCGCAGGAGTGCAGCAACGTCGGCCAGCTGTTGAAGAACCTGTCGTTCGAGCTCAAGGATGAAAGCACCATGATGGGCTATGTCCTGGACGACAAGATGAAACCCGATGCCGCCGCCAGGAAATGGCTCAAGGACAACCCGGGCAAGCTGGATGCCTGGCTGGCCGGCGTAACCACCGTGGATGGCAAACCGGGCCTTGAGGCAGCCAAGGCCAAGCTCGCGCAATAACGTACTTCGCAATAGCGCTACCTCGGGGCAGGACCGTGCCTGCCCCGGGTTGATTTCAATCTATGCAGGTGGAAGCTCGCTATCATGCTTATCGATCAGAAAATACCCCTGGGGCAGTACATCGCCTCATTTGTCGAGTGGTTGACCCAGAACGGCGCCAACTATTTCGATGCTATCGCCCAAGGCCTGGAATTCATGATCCATGGCGTCACCAGTGCCCTGACCTGGTTCAACCCATTCGTACTCATCGCCCTGTTCGCCGCCCTGGCGCACCTGATCCAGCGCAAATGGGCGCTGACCGTGTTCGTTGCCCTGTCGTTCCTGCTGATCCTCAACCTGGGTTACTGGCAGGAAACCATGGAAACCTTGGCGCAAGTCACGTTCGCCACGGTGGTGTGCGTGGTGATCGGCGTGCCGCTGGGCATCCTTGCCGCGCACAAACCGATGTTCTATACCGCCATGCGCCCGGTGCTGGACCTGATGCAGACGGTGCCGACCTTCGTTTACCTGATCCCTACCCTGACCCTGTTCGGCCTGGGCGTGGTGCCGGGGCTGATCTCTACCGTGGTGTTCGCCATCGCCGCGCCTATTCGCCTGACCTACCTGGGCATCTGCGACGTGCCGCAAGAGCTGATGGACGCGGGTAAAGCGTTCGGCTGCTCGCGCCGCCAGTTGCTCACCCGTATCGAACTGCCGCACGCCATGCCAAGCATCGCTGCCGGCGTCACCCAGTGCATCATGCTGTCGCTGTCGATGGTGGTGATTGCCGCCCTGGTCGGCGCGGACGGCTTGGGCAAACCTGTGGTCAACGCACTGAACACCGCCGATATCTCCCTGGGCTTCGAAGCGGGCCTGGCGATCGTGCTGCTGGCGATCATGCTCGACCGTATCTGCAAGCAACCGGAACTGCCGGTAAGGGGTGAGGCATGAGCATCATTCGTTTCGAAGACGTCGACGTCATCTTCTCCAACAAGCCACGCGAAGCGCTGTCGCTGCTGGACCAGGGCAAGACCCGCGAGCAGATCCTCAAGCAGACCGGCCTGGTGGTGGGCGTCGAAAAGGCCAACCTGGACATCAACAAGGGTGAGATCTGCGTGCTGATGGGCCTGTCCGGTTCGGGCAAGTCGAGCCTGCTGCGCTGCATCAACGGCCTGAACACCGTCAGCCGCGGCAAGCTGTTTGTCGAGCACGAAGGCAAGCACATCGACATTGCCCACTGCACCCCGGCCGAACTGAAGATGATGCGCACCAAGCGCATTGCCATGGTGTTCCAGAAATTCGCCCTGATGCCCTGGCTGACGGTGCGCGAGAACATCAGCTTTGGCCTGGAAATGCAGGGCCGCCCGGAAAAGGAACGGCGCAAGCTGGTCGACGAGAAGCTGGAGCTGGTGGGCCTGACCCAATGGCGCAACAAGAAGCCGGACGAGTTGTCTGGCGGCATGCAGCAGCGTGTGGGCCTGGCCCGGGCGCTGGCGATGGATGCCGACATCCTGCTGATGGACGAACCGTTCTCGGCCCTCGACCCGCTGATCCGCCAAGGCCTGCAGGACGAACTGCTGACCCTGCAGAGCAAGCTGAACAAGACCATCGTATTCGTCAGCCACGACCTGGACGAAGCGCTGAAGCTGGGCACCCGCATCGCCATCATGAAAGACGGGCGGATCATCCAGTACAGCAAGCCGGAAGAAATCGTGCTCAATCCGGCCGACGAGTACGTGCGCACCTTCGTTGCCCACACCAACCCGCTGAACGTGCTGTGTGGCCGCAGCCTGATGCGCAGCCTGGACGACTGCAAGCGGGTGAACGGCTCGGTGTGCCTGGACCCGGGTATCGATTCGTGGCTGGACCTGGGCGAAGGTGGCGCGCTGAAGCGTGCACGCCAGGGCCAGAACGGGCTGGACATGCAGAACTGGGCACCGGGGCAGGATGTGGAGCTACTGCAGCGCAGGCCTACCGTGGTGCACGCCGACATCGGCATGCGCGAGGCGCTGCAGATTCGTTATCAGACGGGCAACAAGCTGGTGTTGCAGGATAACGACCGGGTGGTCGGGATTCTTGGGGATACCGAGCTTTACCACGCTTTACTCGGCAAGAATCACGGGTGATGCAATTGGGGCCGCGTTGCGGCCCCAATCACTGGATCAGCGAACGACGATGCCGCGCGAAGCCATATAAGCCTTGGCCTCAGGCACCGTGTACTCGCCAAAGTGGAAGATACTGGCCGCCAGCACCGCACTGGCATGCCCTTCCAGAATGCCGTCCGCCAGGTGCTGCAGGTTACCCACACCACCCGAAGCAATCACCGGAATACCCAGCGCATCGCTGATGGCCCGGGTAACGCCCAGGTCAAAGCCGTTCTTCATGCCGTCCTGGTCCATGCTGGTCAGCAGGATCTCGCCAGCCCCCAGGCCTTCCATCTTCTTCGCCCACTCGACTGCATCCAGCCCGGTCGGCTTGCGCCCGCCGTGGGTGAAGATTTCCCAGCGCGGTGCTTCACCCGGCCCGGACACCTTCTTCGCGTCGATCGCGACAACGATGCACTGCGAACCGAAACGGTCCGCCGCCTCGCCCACGAACTCCGGGTTGAACACCGCCGCCGTGTTGATCGATACCTTGTCGGCACCGGCATTGAGCAGGTTGCGGATGTCCTGTACGGTGCGCACGCCACCGCCTACGGTCAGCGGTATGAACACCTGGCTGGCCATGCGCTCGACGGTATGCAAGGTGGTGTCGCGGCCATCGACGCTGGCGGTGATGTCGAGGAAGGTGATTTCGTCGGCACCCTGCTCGTCGTAGCGACGGGCGATTTCCACCGGGTCGCCGGCATCACGGATGTTCTCGAACTTGACGCCCTTGACCACCCGGCCGTTGTCCACGTCCAGGCAAGGGATGATGCGCTTGGCCAGTGCCATGGTTCAGTCCTCAGCCTTGGTAGTTGTCGCAGAAGGCCTGAGCCTCGGCGACATCGAGGGTGCCTTCGTAGATGGCACGGCCGGTGATGGCGCCGATAATGCCGGGGGCCTTGGCGTCCAGCAGGGCCTTGATGTCCCCCAGGTTGTGGATGCCGCCCGAGGCGATTACCGGAATGCGGGTGGCTTCGGCCAGTGCCTTGGTGAACGGCACGTTGCAGCCCTGCATCATCCCGTCCTTGGCGATGTCGGTGTAGACGATCGACGACACGCCATCCGCCTCGAAACGCTTGGCCAGGTCGATAACCTGTACCGCGCTGACTTCGGCCCAGCCATCGGTGGCAACGAAGCCGTCTTTGGCATCCAGGCCAACAATGACCTTGCCCGGGAAGGCCTTGCACGCTTCGGCCACGAACTCAGGCTCTTTGACCGCCTTGGTGCCGATGATGACGTAGCTGACGCCAGCCTTGACGTAGTGCTCGATGGTTTCCAGCGAGCGGATGCCGCCGCCGATCTGGATCGGCAGGGTCGGGTAGCGCTTGGCGATGGCCGTGACCACTTCACCGTTGACCGGCTGGCCTTCGAAGGCGCCGTTGAGGTCGACCAGGTGCAGGCGGCGGCAGCCACCCTCGACCCACTTGGCGGCCATGCTCACCGGGTCGTCGGAAAATACCGTGGAGTCTTCCATGCGGCCCTGGCGCAGGCGCACGCAGGCACCGTCCTTCAGATCGATAGCGGGGATAATCAGCATCTTGGGAACCTGTCTGTTCTTGGGGTTTCAGGGCTTTTCGAGCGCCCACAGATCACTTTCGATGCTCTCGAACCGCTCCTTGAGGTGCAGCTGAACATCGGCAATCGCCCTGTTGTAGTAATGGGGTGCAATTTCTTTGCTGAACAGCTCGAGGACCTCGGCCACCTCGAACGACCCCAGCTGCAGCTCGAAACGGTCTTCGAGGAAGCGCTTGAGGGTGTCGAGCGCATCGCGCTCCTGCTCGGGGGCCAGGGTAATGACCGGGGCCTTGGTCTTCGACCTGCTCATTTACCAGCGCCCGTCCCAGGCGACGAAGTTCTGCAGCAACTGCAGGCCATGGGTATGGCTCTTCTCCGGGTGGAACTGCACGGCAAAGCGCGAGCCATCGGCCAGCGCAGCGGCGAAATCGACACCGTAATGGCCACGACCGACCACCTGGCCCGGCTTGCCGGCATTGATGTAGTAGCTGTGCACGAAGTAGAAGCGCGCGCGGTCGGGGATGTCGTGCCACAGCGGGTGATCGATGGTCTGGCCCACTTCGTTCCAGCCCATGTGCGGCACCTTCAGGTGTTCGCCGTCTTCTTTCAGGTCTTTGCCGAAGAAGCGCACCTGGCCAGGGAACAGGCCGATGCAGTCGACACCGTCGTTCTCTTCGCTGTGCTCAAGCAATGCCTGCATACCGACGCAGATACCGAGGAACGGACGGTCCTGGCTCACTTCACGCACCAGGCTGTCGAAGCCCAGGCGGCGGATTTCGGCCATGCAGTCGCGGATCGCGCCTACACCCGGGAACACCACGCGGTCAGCTTCACGGATGACCGCAGCGTCGCTGGTGACCAGCACCTTGCCGGCGCCGACGTGCTCAAGCGCCTTGGCCACCGAGTGCAGGTTGCCCATGCCATAGTCGATTACGGCTACCGTCTGCATTTACAGGCACCCTTTGGTCGACGGCATTTGCCCGGCCATGCGCTCGTCGAGGGTCACGGCCATGCGCAACGCGCGGCCGAAAGCCTTGAACACGGTTTCGATCTGGTGGTGGGTGTTGTGGCCACGCAGGTTGTCGATGTGCAGGGTGACCAGGGCGTGGTTGACGAAGCCCTGGAAGAACTCCTGGAACAGGTCGACATCGAAGCCGCCGACGCTGGCGCGGGTGTAAGGTACGTGCATCTGCAGGCCTGGGCGGCCGGAGAAGTCGATGACCACGCGCGACAGTGCTTCGTCCAGCGGCACGTAGGCGTGGCCGTAGCGGAAGATGCCTTTCTTGTCACCGATGGCCTGTGCGAATGCCATGCCCAGGGTAATACCGACGTCTTCGACGGTATGGTGATCGTCGATATGCGTGTCACCCTTGCACTCGATATCCAGATCGATCAGCCCATGGCGGGCGATCTGGTCCAGCATGTGTTCAAGGAAAGGCACGCCGATATCGAATCGGGCCTTGCCACTGCCATCGAGGTTGATCGAGCACTTGACCTGGGTTTCCAGGGTATTGCGCTCGACGGAAGCCTTACGTTCGACCATCACCAGCTCCGCAAAATCATTGGGCGAAAAGGGCTCTATTATAGGCCCAGAACGCGCCAGCTTGAAACGCGGATGACATATGGCAAAACGAGGAATTACGAGGGCTGGATGCTGCTACAAGTCTATACAAGCCAGTAATCGGGGCTGCGTTGCAACCCCGATGCCCGGGATCAGTGAAACAGCGCCGCAGTTTTCTGCAAGGTTACCCACACCCCCCAGGCCAACGGCACAACCACCACCGCCCAGGCCAGCAGCACCAGCGGCAGGCTGCCCGGTGCGGCTTTCCACTCCAGCGAACGCGCACCGTCGGCCCCTTTGTCATGGCTCAACGCTCGCTCGGCAGCCAGTTCGGCATCGCTCATGAAGTGCTTGTCGGCGACCGGCCGCACCAGCATGTTGCAGATAAAGCCCAGCACCAGCAGGCCGGCGAGGATGTACAGGGTCATGTCGTAGGCCGCCGCACGCTCAACCCCTGCCGCCAGTTGGTATTCGCGCAGGTAGGTGATCAATACAGGCCCCAATACCCCCGCCGCCGCCCAAGCGGTCAGCAGGCGACCATGAATGGCGCCTACCATCTGCGTACCGAACAGGTCGGCCAGGTAGGCCGGCACCGTGGCAAAACCACCGCCATACATTGAAAGGATGATGCAGAACGCCGCCACGAACAGCGCAACGTTACCCAGGTGCCCCATGTTCGGCACCAGGCTGTACAGGCCCACACCCAGGGCGAAGAAGGCGAAGTAGGTGTTCTTTCGGCCGATGTAGTCGGAGAACGACGCCCAGAAGAACCGCCCGCCGATGTTGAACAGGCTCAACAGACCGGTAAAGCCGGCAGCAATCGCGGCGATCTGCGCCAACTGAGCGGCATTCAGCTCACTGAACGTCAGCTCGTTGCCCAGCAACTTGCCCGCGAACACTTCCTGCAGCAGTGGCGATGCCATGCCGAGAATGCCGATGCCGGCCGACACGTTCAGGCACAGCACCAGCCAGATCAAGGCGAATTGTGGGGTTTTCCAGGCCACGCTGACGTGCACATGGCGGTCGGTGACCATGGCATTGCCGGCTTTTTTGGCCGGAGCGACCCAGCCTTCGGGCTTCCAGCCAGTCGGCGGCACGCGGTACGCCAGGGCGCCAGCGGTCATGAACACAAAGTAGATCGCCGCCATGGCGACGAAGCTCTGCCATACGCCCACTTCGTGCTCATTGCCAAAGTGCCCCATCAGCGCAGTGGCCAGTGGCGCACCCACCATGGCTCCGCCGCCAAAGCCCATGATCGCCATGCCGGTGGCCATGCCGCGTTTGTCAGGGAACCATTTGATCAGCGTCGACACGGGGGAGATATAGCCCAGCCCCAGGCCGATACCGCCGATTACACCGGAGCCCAGCCACATCAGCCACAGCTGGTGGGTTTTCACGCCAATGGCCGAGATCAGCATGCCGCCGCACCAGCACAGCGCCGAGACCAGGCCGGCCTTGCGCGGGCCGGCGTGCTCCAGCCAGCCGCCCAGCACGGCCGCCGAGCACCCCAGGAAAACAAAGAACAGGGTGTAGACCCAGGTCAGCATCGAGATCGGCCAGTCGCATTCGGCGCTGAACATACGGGCCATGAAGCCCATGTCCGCTGCACAGGCGACAGGAGCGGTGATGCCGAGGGCTTGCGAAAGGGGCAACCAGAACACCGAGAAACCATAGGCCATGCCGATGCACAGGTGAATGGCCAAGGCGGCTGGCGGGACCAGCCAGCGGTTGAAGCCCGGGCGGGCGATGATGCGTTCCTTCGACAGGAAGCCAGGCGCACTGGCCACAGAGCCGGTTGCGACGGTACTGGTCATGGATCTGATCCTTTTTATAGGGAGGGTGCTCGCAAAGCGGCGCAAGGGTAGCAGAGCCAAGTAGCGTGAAAGCAGTCTGATATCGTTAATTTTTGCCCGGCTGAAACGGTCATGTTTTGCTTGTGGAAAGCCGTACCATCTGCTGTAACCGTAAGAAATGCCCTGTATCTCTGGTCGAATACGCAGGGACAACCACTGCGGCGTTATACTCTGCCGCCTGAATTTCACTAACGGACTACAAGGACTCGCCCATGAAAGCGTTCGGCAAAATCCTGGGACTGGGGCTTCTCGGGTTGCTGCTGATCATCGTGGCGCTGGGCTTCGCCCTGACCCACCTCTTTGATCCCAACGACTACAAAGACGAGATTCGCCAGCTGGCACGCGACAAGGCTAACGTCGAACTGACACTCGACGGGGATATCGGCTGGAGCCTGTTCCCGTGGCTAGGCCTGGAGCTGCATGAGGCCAGCATTGCCACCCTGGCCAAACCCAAGGAACCGTTCGCCGACCTGCAAATGCTCGGCCTGTCCGTGCGTGTGCTGCCGCTGCTGCGCCGCGAAGTGCAGATGAGCGACGTACGCGTCGAGGGCCTGAACCTGACCCTGGCCCGTGACGAACACGGCCACGGCAACTGGGAAGACATCGGCAAACCGCTGCCTGCGCAAAACGGCACCCCAGCCGATGCACAGGCCAATGCCACCGTTCGGGCACCCGCTGATCAGAAGCCGGCACCTGCCGAAGGCAACGAGCGTGCCGTCAAGCTGGACATCGACAGCCTGACCGTGAACAACGCCCGCGTGCAGTACACCGATGCCAAGACCGGCCAAAGCTATAGCGCCGAAAGCATCCAGCTAAGCACGGGCCCGGTCCACGAAGGCGCCAACATTCCGCTCAAGGCCAGCGCCTTCATCAGCGCCAGCGAGCCGAACATCAAAGCCCGCACCGAACTGGCCGGCGAGCTGCGCTTCGACCGCAAGCTCAAGCGCTACAACTTCGAAGACATGCGCCTTTCGGGCGAAACCTCGGGTGAACCCACCGGCGGCAAGACCGTGACATTCGCCGCCCAAGGCCAGCTGCTGGTCGACCTGGCTGCCAATGTCGCCTCCTGGAACGGCCTGAAAGTCTCGGCCAACCAGCTACGCGCCCTGGGCGAGCTGAACCTGCGTGACCTGGACAAGGCGCCACAACTGAGCGGCGGCCTTTCCATCGCCCAGTTCAACCTGCGCACCTTCCTCGACAGCATTGGCCGCCCGCTGCCGGCTACCAACGACCCGGCGGCCTTCGCCAAGCTGGAGCTGGTCACCCGCCTGCAGGGCACGCCCAACAGCCTGGCGCTGGAAGACCTGGCCGTGAAGCTGGACGACAGCACCTTCAGCGGCCGCGTGGCCGTGGAAGACTTCGCCAAGCAGGCCCTGCGCCTGCAGCTCAAGGGCGATGCCTTTGACGCCGACCGCTACTTCCCCGCCAAGAGCGAAGAAGCCAAGGGCGCCACCGCTGCACGCCAGGCCGAGGTAAAGCAGCAAGAGGCCAGCGCCGTAGCCGGTGCGGGTACCACGCCACTGCCAAATGCCCCGACCCAAGTGGCCTGGAGCGACGACAAGTTGCTGCCCGTCGACCGCCTGCGGGCCCTGGACCTGCAGGCCGACCTGGCCTTCGGCTCGCTGACCCTGGACAAACTGCCGATCGAAGACGCCCAGCTCAAAGCCATCGGCCAGGGCGGCCTGCTGACCCTGCAAACCCTGCGCGGCGAGCTGTACAACGGCACCTTCGAAGCCAAGGGCACGGTCGACGTACGCCCTGCCGTCCCGCAACTGGGTGTGAACACCAACATCCAGCGGGTGCCGGTGGAACACTTCATCAAGACCGAAGGCAAGGAGCAGGCCCCCCCTGTGAAGGGCCTGCTGACCCTGACCAGTGATCTGACCGCCACCGGCAACAGCCAGAAGGCACTGGTCGACACCCTTAACGGCAGCGCAAACTTCACCATCAACGATGGCGTGCTGGTCAACGCCAACCTGGAGCAGCAGCTGTGCCAGGCCATCGCCACGCTCAACCGCAAGACCCTGAGCGGCGAGCCACGGGGCAAGGACACCCCGTTCCAGGAGCTGCGCGGCAGCCTGGTGGTGCGCAATGGCGTCGCCAGCAACCCCGACCTCAAGGCACGCATCCCGGGCCTGACCGTGAACGGTAACGGCGACCTCGACCTGCGGGTGCTGGGCATGGACTACAACGTGGGTGTGATCGTCGAAGGCGACCAGCGCGCCATGCCGGACCCAGCCTGCCAGGTCAACGAACGCTACGTTGGCGTTGAAGTGCCGCTGCGCTGCCGTGGCCCGCTGGAACTTGGCGCCAAGGCCTGTCGCCTGGATCAGAACGGCTTGGGCAAGGTCGCGGCCAAGCTGGCCGGCAACCGCCTGAAAGACAAGATTGACGAAAAGCTTGATGAAAAACTCGGAGACAAAGTGAGCCCGGAAGTGAAAGACGCGCTCAAGGGGCTGTTCAAGCGATGAGCCCCGAGCAGTTCTCCAGCGCTGTGCTGGATTGGTATGACGAGCATGGCCGGCACGATCTGCCCTGGCAACAGGGCATCACCCCGTACCGGGTGTGGGTGTCGGAAATCATGTTGCAGCAGACCCAGGTCAGCACCGTGCTCAACTACTTCGACCGCTTCATGCAGGCCCTGCCGACCGTGCAGGCCCTGGCCGAAGCGCCGGAGGACGAAGTGCTGCACCTGTGGACGGGGCTGGGCTATTACACCCGTGCACGCAACCTGCAAAAGGCCGCCAGGATCGTCGTCGAGCAACACGGCGGGGAATTCCCACGCAGTGTCGAGCAGCTCACCGAACTGCCCGGCATCGGTCGTTCCACCGCAGGCGCCATCGCCAGCATCAGCATGGGCATCCGCGCACCGATCCTCGACGGCAACGTCAAGCGCGTACTGGCCCGCTACACCGCCCAGGCGGGCTACCCCGGCGAACCCAAGGTGGCCAACCAGCTGTGGGCCACGGCCGAGCGCTTTACCCCACACCAGCGCGCCAACCACTACACCCAGGCGATGATGGACATGGGCGCCACGCTGTGCACGCGCAGCAAGCCCAGTTGCCTGATCTGCCCGCTGCAGCGCGGCTGCGAAGCGCACCTGCACGGTGAAGAAACCCGCTACCCCGAGCCCAAGCCGCGCAAGGCACTGCCGCAGCGGCGCACGCTCATGCCACTGCTGGCCAACCACGAAGGCGCCATCCTGCTGTACCGCCGCCCCTCCAGCGGGCTGTGGGGGGGGTTGTGGAGCCTGCCGGAACTGGACGACATCACCCAGCTCGATGACCTGGCCTACCAGCATGGCCTGCGCCTGGCTGACAGCCGCGCCATGGACGGCCTGACCCACACCTTCAGCCACTTTCAGCTGGCCATCGAGCCCTGGCTGGTGCGCGTCGACTCGGTCGGCCAGCACATGGCCGAGGCCGACTGGCTCTGGTATAACCTCGCCACCCCGCCGCGCCTTGGCCTTGCCGCCCCGGTGAAAAAGCTGCTTAAACGCGCGGCCGACGAACTGATTGCAGGAGACGCCCGATGACCCGCACCGTGATGTGCCGCAAGTACCAAGAAGAACTGCCAGGCCTGGAACGCCCGCCCTACCCAGGCGCCAAGGGCCAGGACATCTTCGAACACATCTCGCAGAAGGCCTGGGCCGACTGGCAGAAGCACCAGACCATGCTGATCAACGAAAAGCGCCTGAACATGATGAACGCCGAGGACCGCAAATTCCTCCAGGCCGAGATGGACAAGTTTTTCGCCGGCGAAGAATACGCGCAGGCGGAAGGCTACGTTCCACCGGCTGAATGACCCCAAAAATCGTAAGCGACGGAATTAATTTAAAATTTTTTCAAAAAGTCGTTGACGAGCGGTCCGGAAATCTATTTAATTCACCTCGTCGCCCAGATAGCTCAGTCGGTAGAGCAGAGGATTGAAAATCCTCGTGTCGGCGGTTCGACTCCGTCTCTGGGCACCACCTTCAAGCTTCTGGTGGTTGCAAAGTTACCCGAAGCGACAACAAGAAACCCGCCCAGTGCGGGTTTTTTGTTGTCTACAATTTCTGCTCATTGACCAGCATCAAATAGCCAGCATTCGCCCACCTTCAGAATCAGAGACGGACATCCGAATCGATCAGCAAGGACCTCCATGAGCGAAGAATCTCCCCTCCTGCTCCCCGCCCCTAGCGAACCCGCCACCAATCCAGTCCGCACCCGGCGCCCACGCCAGCGCAAGCCGGAACCGACGATCACCACCATCAGCCAGCAACCCGCCGCACTGGAAGTGGCCACCGCCCCCAAAGGCAGCAACGAAGACAGCACCTCGGCGCGCCTGCCGGCGAGCTACCCCTACCGCACCCGCCTGCGACGCCAGGACTACGAAAAAGCCAAGCATGCGCTGCAGATCGAGTTGCTGAAGGTGCAAAGCTGGGTGAAGGAAACCGGCCAGCGCGTGGTGATCCTGTTCGAAGGGCGCGATGCCGCAGGCAAGGGCGGCACGATCAAGCGCTTCATGGAACACCTCAACCCACGCGGCGCACGCATCGTTGCCCTGGAGAAGCCCTCCGAACAGGAACAGGGCCAGTGGTATTTCCAGCGTTACATCCAGCACCTGCCCACCGCAGGTGAAATGGTGTTCTTCGATCGCTCCTGGTACAACCGCGCCGGGGTCGAGAAGGTGATGGAGTTCTGCACGCCGCTGCAGTACCTGGAGTTCATGCGCCAAGCCCCGGACCTGGAGCGTATGCTGTGCAACAGCGGCATCTTGCTGTTCAAGTACTGGTTCTCGGTAAACCGTGAAGAGCAACTGCGCCGCTTCATTTCGCGCCGTGACGACCCGCTCAAGCACTGGAAGCTGTCGCCCATCGACATCAAGTCGCTGGACAAGTGGGAAGACTACACCGCGGCCAAGGAAGCGATGTTCTTCCACACCGACACCGCCGATGCGCCGTGGACGGTGATCAAGTCCGATGACAAGAAGCGCGCGCGGATCAACTGCATCCGCCACTTCCTGCATTCGCTGGACTACCCGGGCAAGGACCACAGCGTGGCCCACGCCCCGGATGCGCTGCTGGTCGGCAAGGCATCGCGCGGGTTCGAAGAGGATGAGCCGGCTCCACTGGCGAGTTGAAACGCCGAGGCAGCTGCGCTTCAATACGCGCAATTTCCGCCCCCCAAGGATTCACCCCATGGCCACCCCTACCAAGCAACAGAAACGCGCCAAGCGCGCCGCCAGCAAGGCCAAGCAGAACCGCATGGTACGCAGCGGCCAGGCGGTCAAGGCCAGTGCCGGTGACAGCGCCAGCGTCGAGCAGGTGTACAAGAAGGCCATGGAATCGGGCAGCTACGACGCCATGTTCAACAAGATGAAGGAAGCCCAGGAGGGCGGCCTGGTACCGATGATTTCGGTGTTCCTGGTAGACCCGCTGTTGGCCCTGGTGCTCAAAGGACACAAGGAAGAACACGCCACCGACTACATCGTGCTGGTGTTCAACGCCTACCGCAAATGGCTGGACGGCGCTGATGAAGAGGCCACCATGGCCTGGCTGGAGAGCGATGAGTTCCAGGAGGCTTATATCGCCGCTTCCGAGCTGGTGGCCAAGCAGCAGCAACAGCAGAAACAGTTTGGCTGACAGAGCCATGTAACCTGCCCGCGAAAGGGCCGGCACAGGCAACATAAAAGGCCGCGCCCTTCACAGGGCGCGGCCTTTTCGTTACAGCCAGCGCAAATCAGTTATCCAGCGCCACCCGCCCGGCAGCTTCACGCTTGCGGTGCACCAGCAAGCCAGCCGCTACCACACCAATGCTCAGCAGCGCAGTCGCGATGATCTCCGCACGGTGGTCTTCACGCAGCGCCATCACCACCAGAATGGCAACGATGAAGGCAATGGTCGCCCAGGTCAGGCCCGGGAACAGCCACATCTTGAAGGTAATTTTCTCGCCGCGGGCTTCACGCTGGGCACGCATGCGCAGTTGCGACACGGCAATCACCAGGTACACCAGCAGCGCAATGGCACCCGAGCTGGCCAGCAGGAACTCGAACACCTGGGCCGGTGCCACGAAGTTGGCGAACACACAGAGGAACGCCGCTGCAGTGGACAGCAATACCGCCACATGCGGGGTCGCCGACTTGGTGGTGCGCTGGGCAATGGCCGGGGCGTCGCCACGCTTGCTCAGCGAGAACAGCATGCGCGAAGACGTGTACAGCGCCGAGTTCAGGCAGCTGGTAACGGCAATCAGCACGACGATGTCGACGATCAGCTTGGCATTCGGCACGCCAATGCGGCTCAGCACGGTCTGATAGGAGCCCGTTTCAGCCAAGGCCGGGTCGTTCCACGGCACCAGGGCCACCACCAGGAAAATAGACACCAGGTAGAACAGGCAGATACGCCAGATCACCGAGTTGGTGGCGCGGCTGATCTGCTTGCCCGGGTCCTTCGACTCGGCAGCGGCGATGGTGACAATTTCAGTACCCATGAACGAGAACATGGTGGTCAGCATGGCTGCCAGCACCGCGCCCAAGCCGTTGGGCATGAAGCCTTGGGTATCGAACAGGTGGCTGGCACCGCTCACCTGGCTGCTTGGCACGAAGCCGAACATGGCTGCACAACCTACGGCGATGAAGCCGATGATCGCCAGCACTTTGAGCAGGGCGAACCAGAACTCGAACTCGCCGTAGTTCTTCACGCTGCACAGGTTGGTCAGGGTCAGCGCCAGGGTAATGATGAGGGAAAACGCCCACAGGTCGACCGCAGGGAACCAGGCGTGCAGGATGGCAGCGGCGGCGTTGGCCTCCAGCGGAATCACCAGCACCCAGAACCACCAGTACAGCCAGCCAATGGTGAAACCAGCCCAACGCCCGATGGCGCGGTCGGCGTATGTAGAGAACGAACCGGTGTCTGGCGAAGCGACCGCCATTTCACCCAGCATGCGCATCACCAGCACAACCAGCGTACCGGCAGCGGCATAAGCCAGCAGCACGGCCGGGCCGGCCGCTGCGATGGCGTGGCCGGAGCCGACGAACAGGCCGGCACCGATGACGCCAGCGATGGACAGCATGGTGACATGCCGTTGTTTGAGCCCCTGAGCGAGGTCATTGGAATTGTTACCGCTCATTGAAACTACCTTTGTAAGGAGTGGACCACTCCGACTGCGGGTACGGAGCGCGCCAAGGGTTGACCTAGGCGTCGCTGCAATCGGCGGTTTCCTACTGGCAATAAGCACGCCATGTGCTGAATGCATTCGTCAGAAAATTCTGGAGGCCTTTTAGGACAAGGTTTGGAGGGCTTTCGGCCAGGGTCTGACCGAAAGGCCGCCAAATCATCGGATTACTGAAATACCCACTTACAAACGCACCAAAGGTGCTCCACGGTAACACCTGTGCACCGCCGCAATGCAAAAAAGTGCAACCCACGGGTACAACCTGACGAACGCATGACGTCTTCGCTGGTAAACCCGCGCCTGCTAGCTGAAGGTAGGGTTTACCCCTTGAATGGACCAAAACCGCTTCCATGAGCGGGCCAAAGCTGGCACCATCGCGCCTTTTTTCATCAAGGCTCTGGTGCTGGGCGACACCTTCGCGGACATCTGCGCGACGTTACGCTGTAGCGATGCGACAAACTGCCCCACCAGTGCCCACAGTCCCCGGCGACCCTGTTGGCCGTCATAATGCCGCTATGCTAGCTTGGCGCACGCCAGGAAGGCCGCCAACAGCTGGGAACGCACCCGAACACATGAGGACCGCACATGGCTCAGGCCACGCCCGCGCTGGAAATCCGCAATCTGCACAAACGCTACGGCGAGCAGGAAATTCTCAAGGGCATTTCGCTGACCGCACGCGACGGTGACGTGATCTCCATCCTGGGGTCGTCCGGCTCCGGCAAGTCCACCTTGCTGCGCTGCATCAACCTGCTCGAGAACCCACACCAGGGCGAAATCCTGGTTGCCGGCGAAGCCCTCAAGCTCAAGGCCGCCAAGAACGGCGACCTGATCGCAGCCGACAATCGCCAGATCAACCGCCTGCGTAGCGAAATCGGCTTTGTCTTCCAGAACTTCAACCTGTGGCCGCACATGTCGATCCTCGACAACATCATCGAGGCGCCACGCCGCGTGCTCGGCCAGAGCAAGGCCGAGGCCATCGAGGCCGCCGAAGCGCTGCTGAACAAGGTTGGCATCTACGACAAACGCCACAGCTACCCCGCCCAGCTTTCCGGTGGCCAGCAACAGCGCGCCGCCATTGCCCGTACCCTGGCCATGAAGCCCAAGGTCATCCTGTTCGACGAGCCAACCTCGGCACTCGATCCGGAAATGGTCCAGGAAGTGCTTAACGTTATCCGCGCACTGGCCGAAGAAGGCCGTACCATGCTGCTGGTAACGCACGAGATGAGCTTTGCCCGCCATGTGTCCAGTGAAGTCGTCTTCCTGCACCAGGGCCTGGTAGAAGAGCAGGGATCGCCGCAACAGGTCTTCGAAAACCCGACCTCGGCGCGTTGCAAGCAATTCATGTCCAGCCACCGCTAACGGAGCAATACATGCACACTTACAAGAAGTTCCTCCTGGCAGCTGCTGCCACGCTGGTGATGTCGGCAAACGCCATGGCCGCAGAAAAACTGCGCATGGGCATCGAAGCCGCCTACCCACCGTTCAACAACAAGGATGCCAGCGGTAACGTGGTCGGCTTCGACAAAGACATCGGCGACGCCCTGTGCGCCAAGATGAAAGTCGAGTGCTCGGTCGTCACCTCCGACTGGGACGGCATCATCCCGGCCCTGAACGCCAAGAAGTTCGACTTCCTGGTGTCGTCGCTGTCGATCACCGACGAACGCAAGCAGGCCGTGGACTTCACCGAGCCGTACTACTCCAACAAGCTGCAGTTCATTGCGCCAAAAAACGTCGACTTCAAGACTGACAAAGAGTCGCTGAAGGGCAAGGTCATCGGCACCCAGCGCGCCACCCTGGCCGGTACCTACCTGGAAGACAACTTCAAAGGCGTCGACATCAAGCTGTACGACACCCAGGAAAACGCCTACCTGGACCTGGTGTCCGGCCGCATCGACGGCATCCTGGCCGACAAGTACGTGCAATACGAGTGGCTGAAGAGCAAAGACGGCTCGAACTTCGAGTTCAAGGGTGAGCCGGTGATGGACAGCGACAAGATCGGCATTGCCGTGCGCAAAGGTGACACCAAGCTGCGCGACGACCTGAACAAAGCCCTGGCCGAAATCAAGGCCGACGGCACGTACAAGAAGATCAACGACAAGTACTTCCCGTTCAGCATCGAATGACCCGCCCTGACCGGCGCGCCCCCGTGGCGCGCCAGTCCCTAATATGACCTGCCCATGAATATCGACCTGCACGGATTCGGTCCGGCCATGATGGCCGGCACCCTGATGACCGTAAAACTGGCGCTTTGCGCCTTGCTGCTGGGGCTGGTGCTGGGCCTGCTCGGCGCCCTGGCCAAAACCTCCTCGGTCAAGCCACTGCAATGGCTTGGCGGTTTCTACTCGACCCTGGTTCGTGGCGTGCCCGAACTGCTGTGGGTTCTGCTTATCTATTTCGGCACCGTCGGGTTGATGAACGCCCTCGGCGAGGCCTTGAACCTGCCGGGCCTTGAGCTGAGTGCCTTCGCGGCGGGCGTGATCGCCCTCGGCCTGTGTTTCGGCGCCTACGCCACCGAAGTGTTCCGTGGCGCCATCCTGGCAATCCCCAAGGGCCACCGTGAAGCCGGCCTGGCGCTGGGCCTGTCCAAGGGCCGCATCCTCTCGCGGATCATTTTGCCGCAGATGTGGCGGATCGCCCTGCCCGGCCTTGGCAACCTGTTCATGATCCTGATGAAGGACACCGCGCTGGTGTCGGTGATCGGCCTGGAAGAAATCATGCGCCACGCGCAAATCGGCGTGACCGTAACCAAAGAGCCGTTCACCTTCTACATGGTGGCGGCCTGCATCTATCTGAGCCTGACCGTCATCGCCATGACCGGCATGCACTTCATGGAAAAACGTGCCGCTCGCGGCTTTGCGAGGGCCGAATAATGAATTGGGAAGTCATCTTCAAATGGCTGCCACGCCTGGCCGAGGGCGCGGTCCTGACCCTGGAGCTGGTGGCCATTGCGGTGGTTGCCGGGTTGATCCTGGCCATCCCGCTGGGCATCGCCCGCTCCTCGCGCCACTGGTACGTGCGCGCTGTGCCGTTCAGCTACATCTTCTTCTTCCGCGGCACGCCGCTGCTGGTGCAGTTGTTCCTGGTCTACTACGGCCTGGCGCAGTTCGATGCCGTGCGTTCGAGTTCGCTGTGGCCGTACCTGCGCGATCCGTTCTGGTGCACGGTGTTGACCATGACCCTGCACACTGCCGCCTACATCGCCGAGATCCTGCGCGGCGCGCTGCAATCGATCCCCAAAGGTGAGATCGAAGCGGCACGGGCGCTGGGCATGTCGCGTGGCAAGGCACTGTTCTACATCATGCTGCCGCGTGCTGCGCGCATCGGCCTGCCGGCGTACAGCAACGAAGTGATCCTGATGCTCAAGGCCAGTGCCCTGGCCAGTACCGTAACCCTGCTGGAACTGACCGGCATGGCCCGTACCATCATCGCCCGCACCTACCTGCCGGTGGAGATCTTCTTTGCCGCAGGCGTGTTCTACTTGGTGATCTCGTTCTTGCTGGTGCAAGGTTTCAAGCTGCTGGAGCGCTGGTTGCGCGTGGATGCCTGCCAAGGGCGCTGACATCTCCTGGCCTCTTCGCGGGCGTGCCCGCGAAGAGGCCCTAAAAACCAACACACATTCCCCCATGCCCAGCCACCTCCACAGCCAGCACCTAAGCACCCGCTTCCAGGCCCTCGACCAGTTCCTGATCGAGCACCAACAGCTGTGGAAACCCCGCCCCTTCACCAACTTACAGCTGGACTGGGAAACCACCCACCCCGAGCTGGCCACCCACCTGCGCCACTGCTCACTGGCCGACGCCGAAACCGATAGCGCGGCTGATGCCTTGCCCGCCCCTTTCCCACAACTGGCCCAGCAAGCCCAACAGCTAGCCACCCTCGGCCACCTCCCGGCAACCGACCTGCCCCCCGCCGCCCACCGCCTGGACGTCGCAGTCCCCGGCCGCAAATGGCAGCAGATCGAAGCCTTCGCCAGCCACCTGGCCTTCCACCACCAACCCCGCCACTGGCTGGACTGGTGCTCCGGCAAAGGCCACCTCGGCCGCCGCCTGTTGCAACCCGGCCAGCAGCTGACCTGCCTGGAGTACGATGCCGAACTGGTCGCCGCCGGCCAGGCCCTGAGCGCGCACCACCACTTACCGGCGCAGCATGTGCATCAGGATGTAATGGCCAGCGACAGCGCACGCCACCTGGCGGGTGAAAAAAGCGTGGTGGCCCTGCACGCCTGCGGCGACCTGCATGTACGCCTGATGCAACTGGCCAGCCAGCAAGGTTGCCGGCAATTGGCGATAGCCCCTTGCTGCTACAACCGCATTGCAGTGCAGCACTACCAGCCGTTATCCACAGCCGCGCAAGCGTCCGGCCTTCAGCTGTCGCTGGACGATCTGGGCCTGCCCCTGAGTGAAACCGTTACCGCCGGGGCTCGCGTGCGGCGCCAACGTGACATCTCGATGGCCCGGCGCCTGGGCTTCGACCTGCTACAACGCCAGCAACGCCAGCGCGACGAATACCTGCCTACACCGTCGCTGCCGGTAGCCTGGCTGGAAAAGCCCTTCGAGCGGTACTGCCGCGACCTGGCCGAACTCAAGCAACTGCCCTTGAACGGCAACCCGGACTGGGCCGCTCTGGAAGCCGCCGGCTGGCAACGCCTGGCCGAAGTACGCAACCTGGAGCGCGTGCGCAACCTGTTCCGTCGGCCATTGGAGGTGTGGCTGGTGCTCGATCGCGCCCTGTTCCTCGAAGAACAAGGCTACAACGTGCGCCTGGGCCTGTTCTGCGACTATCCGCTGACCCCACGCAACCTGCTCATCCTCGCAGAGCGCGACCGTTAGCCACAGCACAACCTGTGGATAACTCTGTGAACAAGCTTGTGATTACCTGTTGGATCCCAACGCTATTTCAAGCGCTTGGCTTATTCCTGCTCGCGCGTCCAGCCCAGTAAAAACAGGCGTTTGCGCAAAGACCAGCGGCGCAGCAATCCGGCATGCCTTTAGCGCAAGGCGCTAATGCCACTTGTGCATAAACATTTCTTGTGGTTGCGACTAGAGCTGCATGCACGGTCTTTTGTAGGAGCGGCCTTGCGCCGCGAAAGGGCCGCAAGTCGGCCCCATCAATCTCACATTTTCAATGCGATTTATTCTTGGCAATCTCGATATCGTTCATCAGCGCCTTGGCCATATCGCACAAGTAATCAGCCGCCCCCAGCAATTTATGGTCATCCTCCATATCCCCCTCGCGCACCAGGTGCTTGATGTAGCCCAGCAGGATCGAAACATGCTCATAGGCCGCATCGACCGGGATGCCGGGCTGTACGCGTAGCAGGTTGAGGGAGGGGTTACCGGCTGCGAGGAAGGTTTCCACGCCTGCGGTGGTGATTGGCTTTGGGCTGCTGGGATCAGTATCGATCGTTTTCAATTTTCAAACTCCCTAGTTCAGAGGAGTTGCCGTGTTCATTCTTTCTCACGGAACAAAGGCGGCAACCGTGCACGAGGTGAGAAACCGAGTGAACATAGGAAGCCCGGCCAGACCAAGGTCTGCCCGCGCACGGTCGCCATTACGCAGCCGATACGTTCAAAGTCGGGTTCTCACACCCGGTCGCCAGAGCGACCCGAAAACGGTATCCGTGAGCCACTTCCCCGACAACAGCGATACTTCGGCGGCGCGCGTAGGATACTTCCTAAGCAGCCAAACCCTGAAGCGCCTGGCCCCATGGTTCAGAATTACCTTACACAGATTGCAGCCGCTTACGCGGCCCTTGCGGGAACGGGCTCACCCGCGAAAAGGCCCTGACAGGCAACACAAGGCTAATACCCCGCCCTCGCAACCGTGTATGATCCCTCCCCCAAATCCTTAAAAAGTGACGTCGCGCGCTGCCCGCCAGCCCCGCGACCTTCTGGCGTTGCGCCAGAACCGACAGTGGACCAACGGACCTGACCATCGTGACCCAAGCCAAACCCCTCGCCTTGCTAACCCTCGCCCTGGCCCTGACCGGCTGCGCCAGCGGCAACGCGCCCCACGCCAACAGCAACCTGGGCTGGAACCACCCCGGCATGCAACTGGGCGGCGACAACGGCCTGCCCCTGCGCACCGAAAGCCCCTGCCGCAAGCGCGGCTGCGACAACGACAAGCTGTTCTTCAACCCGGGCAAAAGCGAGCCGAGCGTTACCACGATCCACCGCGGCTGGTAGGAAAATTCTCCTTTTGGGCCGGTGACTTAGGTCTTTTGCGAACATTCGCAACGAAGTGGTTTACAGGCGCCAAACGATCGTTATAATGACGCCCCATTGCCGGTATAGCTCAGATGGTAGAGCAACTGACTTGTAATCAGTAGGTCCCGGGTTCGATTCCTGGTGCCGGCACCATACGCAGTACTCAAAAGGCTCACCGAAAGGTGGGCCTTTTTTGTTTTCCGTGTCCCAAATACCTTGAAGCCAGCGCGATCGGTGTGGGAGCGGGCTTGCCTGCGATGGGCTGCGCAGCGGCCCCGGCAATCTCAAGAAAGCAAATTTTCTGGGCAACAGTGCAGCTCAAAAAACAGACACGCCTTCAAACAGAAACGCTTTGACTCTCCAATCGCGCCCCGCTACGATTTATCTTAAATTTTAGATAATTCAACTGAGGCAAGCCAATGGCGCTTCAATTCCACGAGAGCCCTTTCCACGTCACCCACGATGCGGAAACAGCCAGCAAGATGGCCTTGAAGATGGACCTGTCCATCTTTATCACAGACTGCATCAAGAAAATGGGCCTCAAGCAGCACGAGGCCGCAGCCAGGCTCAACGTGGCACAGTCACGGGTGTCCGAGCTGGCCAATGGCAAGATCGAGAAATTCACGCTGGACGCCATGATGGATATGCTAGACAAGCTCGGCTTCCGCACCAGCCTTGTCTTGCCCTCGAACGATGCGGGCGCCCTTCCCCAGATTGTCATCTCGCAAGCGCAAGGCAGCTAAACCCTGTACCCCATTTTTCTCAGCTCCAGCTTCAGCTCCTTCAACCGGTCTTCAGCGACCTGCATCGCATGCCGGTCAGAGCGGTTGGTCGTTTTCACGAACGAATGCAGCACAACGACCATATCTGCGTACTTGGCTACGTACACGCATCTGAATGCCGGGCTGCCATTGATGATGAGCTCAATCGCCCCCGCGCCCACCGAGTCAGTCAGTGACTTGATCGGCCGCTCAGGGTCCTGCCCGTACTGAATGCGCCGCAGGTCCTTGCCAAAGTCGTCCTGCACATCCTGTGGCAGGTCCTTGTACTCACGCTCAGCTGCAGCACTCACAAACGCAAACTTTCTCACAGCGGTATCCAGAAAAGATCACCAGAGATGTGGAGGCATGGATGCCAAAGGCTAGGGAATGTAGCGCAGTTGCATACGCCTGACGGGTGCAAAAATGTTTCTGGATTTCGCCCGTTGGACCGTGAAAACCGATGTCCGAGAACACGGGGAATGCCGCGCTCAGGACGATGGGCTACGACACCAAGGTGAATATCTGCGGCCACGGGTTCCGAACCATGGCGTGCAGTGTGCTGGTCGAGTCCGGGCTGTGGTCGGAGACGGCTATCGAGCGGCAGATGAGCCACAAGGAACGCAACAACGTGCGCGCCGCCTATACCCACAAGGCCGAGTTCCTCGAAGAGCGCCGGATGATCATGACCTGGTGGAGCCGGTTTCTAGAGGCAAACCGCGAGGACCATGTGACGCCGCATGAGTTTGCCAAGCAGACGGACGAGAACGTCACGCGCCTTCGCAGTGCCAAAAGGACCGAGTAGCCCGCCGCACCACCACCTCAAACTCGCTGTGAAGTTACCCACAGCACCGCATGAAGCTCCTCCGCGCGGGTCCTTTCAAACGGGGCTGCAAAGCCGCCCCGTTTGAAAGGACCATACCTAAGAAAAAAACTGCTGGCACAGCTTACGTCTGTGGAAAACCACTGATGTCCACTGGGTGATAGTTTTATCCACAGGCGCTAAATCCCTGAAATCGCTTGGCTTGACGAACATTGTCCACAGGCGTAGACCGGGAGTGGCAAACGCTGTCGATGACAGCATCCCAGGTGACCCGAACCTTAAAGGTCACGCCGCTCCCGCGGTGGTTCTTCCCAAGGGCGATTCGCATCCGGCAGCTCGCCCGGTCACTACCCATGTGATGGATGCTCTTACACACATAGCGCTCGTGCGCCAGATACACCGTACCTCGCTGCCCTGCAGCAACCTATCCGCTTGGCCGAATCCTGCGCCAACCTGTGCCCGTCTCTTTCTGTGGAAAGAGACGGGCACTTCTACCACTGCTGCAACCCTTGTCGCACATGGCTTTGCGACATTCCCCCTCGTGACAATCGGCGTGACAAACGCCGATGTCACCAGCAACAGCCTTGTAGATGATGGTGCCGCAGACCACGGAATGGACTGCACCTGACTGACAGTCAGGCACGCCCCGGTCATCGCATTGCTGCTTGCACCTGGCTCAGGATCTCGCGGCACTGGTCTCGTCAGCCAATGCAGCCTCCACCCGCCCACCGCTATCGGTGCTCAGGAGGCCAGATCATGAGATGCCCTTGCTCCCGGGCGTAAGGAGCCGCCAGTCCCGCGTTAGAGGACATCCCCACAGGTCGCAGGGGCCTTGATCCCTGATAACACTCAACATTCTTGGCGGGATGACGTGGGGCGAGAACTGGAGAGCGAGAGATGAGGTGACCGATATGGCATTGGTGGGTAGAGGCGACGGCCGCAATTTCGGGTACGGCAGGCAATTGAGCTATGCAGGGCCGCAGGCGCTGAAAGACATGTTCGGCGGTGGCCACTACGGCACGGTCAAGGCACACTGTGATCGGTGGCAGGCATTCGTCAAATGGTGCCGCTCCGAACAGGGGCCCGGTATCAATGATGCGCGGCAGATTGATCGAAGTGTGCTGGTCGACTATGCGGCATATCTGCGGGACGTGGTTAGGCGCGGCGACCTCGCCATCAGCACCGCACAAAATCGGCTATCCAGCGTTAACAGGACCATGGCGGCGCTTCGCGGTGATCAACGCGTAAAATTGCCAAGTCCGAGCAACGCCCTGGGTATGCAGCGCACCGGGATTCGTCATTCGGTTCCACAAGGCCAGGATCGCGAACAAGTTAAAAAGATCGTCGATGCACTTTGCCGCGATCATCAGCAACGGGCCGCAGCAATTGTTCTGTTGGCGCGAGCCACCGGCATGCGCTTACGCGAGGCCATCCTGGCTGACCTGCCACGGCTGTGCCAGGAGGCTAACGCCCTAGGCAGAATTAACATTCAGGATGGCACCAAAGGCGGCCGCGCCGGAGCCTCTGCGCCTCGATGGGTTGGGGTGAATGACAATATTCATGATGCGTTGAGGTTCGCAGCGCAGGTAACGCCAGTGGATAGCCGCAACATGATTGCACCAACTGAGAACTTTAAGGAAGTACTAAAGGGAGTTGCCGGAGTCGCACGGGCAGTCCTCCATGCACATGGCCTCAAAGGCTTTCATGAACTGCGAGCGGCGTTTGCATGTGAGCGCTACGAGCAATTTACCCAGTACCTTGCCCCTATCAATGGCGGTATTTGCCACAGGATTGATCGGTGCCTTGATCTTGAGGCTCGCTCTCAAATCAGCCATGAACTGGGGCACGACCGTATCGATGTGGTCTCGGCTTATATTGGGGGACGGGCATGAGTAAAGCATTCAATATGGAGGTGTTTTTAAGCGGCGTGCTGACTGGATCTCATGCGACCAAGCAGCGTCACTTACGGCAAGCGAAGGCTATCCAAACGGCAATCGCAGAGCGATGGCAGCGGGAGACGCCTTGGGTTTGGCAGAGAAAACATGTGACGTGGTTTCTCGACCAACACCTTAGCCGCTGCAGTGAATCCACACAGTATTACTATTTGCTGACCATACGAATTTTGGTACGTCGGCTGAAAAGACGGTGGGCCTTTCACCGCTAAAAGACGGGTTTGTACTGGTAGCCTGACCTACGGCTGCCGATCCAGTGAGGGCAAACCAACGCAGCCAATAGGACGGTCTGTTCACCTAAGCCGAAGCGGGTTACATTGTGATCTCGTTTTGCCATCTCAATGCAGTTGGCTAGAGGATGTGGAATGGAGGCCGATTTTTAATCATGAACCCTGATGATCTAGCATCTGCTTTGACAGGGAACCCTGAGGCACTTGAAGTCCACCTCACGCTTGTACAGCGTGACGTACAGGTGGAAGGGAATCTAGTCAGAATTCATTGTCACTGCCTCTCAGTGGACGCCAATGGCCGTGTTCAGCCCCGCCGTCTTGCTGAATTCATGCGTAATGCCGTAGTAGACTATGCAATACCACGCTCAAAGCTCGCCGAGGCAAAAGAGCGCGATAATAGATATAACAGTACTGAAGCAGTAACCGAGTTGATCGAGCGAGCCAAGCGCTCATTCACTGATTTAACGAACACTGGCGAGGGAGGAGAAATGCTACTTTTCCTCTTAGCAGAACGCTTTTTAAAGCTGCCTCACATTTTATGCAAAATGGACCTAAAGACAGACACGCGCATGCATTATCATGGCGCTGACGGGGTATATGCGGGAGTAACCTCTGACGGAACTTTAAAGCTCTACTGGGGCGAATCAAAAGTTTATTCCGATCCAAGCTCTGCCATTCGCGACTGCCTCAGTTCTCTCTCGCCTTTTCTAATTGAGCCCGAAAGTGAAGACGCAGAAAGAGAGCGTGACTTAATGCTCTTGAGTGACAAAGCGGACCTAAGCAATCCCATACTAACCGCTGCTCTCAGGAAGTATTTTGATAAGTCCTCACCAATGTCTAAACGAGTTCAGTACTGCGGTGTAGCCCTTGTTGGTTTCGATGCATCATTTTATCCAAAAGACGAAGCCAAGGCGGTGGCGGATCAAATTTCTGAAGCCTCTCGTGCCGAACTCAGCGGATGGAGCAAACGAATCGGTGAGCGAATAAAATTGGAAAAGCTCGATCAAATAGAAATTGAATTATTCTGTGTTCCTCTGCCTTCGGCTGAAGGCTTTCGCGCCGCGTTCCTCCAGGCCATGGGGATTAAAGAGTAATGAGTCTAGCCGACCTGCAATCTTGGCTACTTGAAGAAGGCGTTCGCTCCGACCTCGAAGCTGTGACTCGACTTACGGTACGCCAAGAACTTGACAATATTGAGCCAACCGATCCACCAATGTCTGTTACAAGCATTGACTGGCCTAGATTGTTGCTTGCCGGAAGTATCTTAGCCCGATCCGATCAGAGAATTGATCAAGGTGCCGCGCTGCGGATCGCAACCGCTGCAATTTCTCTAGCAGACCACCAAGCGGTAAAGGATTCCGGCGCCGTTCTGATGGGCAAGCTTTCGAATTTTCGAGCAGTTGATTTAGCTGTCGCTCGAAAACTATTAGAAACTGACCTAGAAGCGCGGCTCGGAACATCACTACGCCTTGAGGCCCAGCGTCGGGAAATGGAACATTCCGTGCTAGTTCACTCAACCGGCACCTGGCTGCAAGTAAACGATTTCCAACAACGCTTCTGGAATAATGCTACCGGAGATAACTGGCTTTCAGCTTCAGCACCAACTGCATCTGGCAAGACATTCTTAGTCCTTCAGTGGCTTATTGATCAAATAGTTACTGGCGACAGCCAAGTTGTTGTCTATCTTGCACCGACACGCGCGCTTGTATCTGAAATTGAGACCAATCTTAAAGAGCTCCTTGGCAACACAAAATATATAGAGGTGTCATCCCTTCCACTAATTACGAAATATAAAACCGCCCGAGCCGGTGGCGCACGCGTAGTGTTGGTTTTCACCCAAGAGCGACTGCATCTTCTCGCCAACGTACTAGGCGATGCATTTTCAGTTGACCTACTTATTGTGGACGAAGCGCATAAGATAGGTGACAACCAGCGAGGCGTGATCTTACAGGATGCAATAGAGCGAGCTACTCGCGCCAATCCAAAATTAAAAGCTGTCTTTATCAGTCCTGCGACGCAGAATCCAGGGGAACTATTAACTGACGCTCCAACTGGAGTAAAAACAACGGCAGTAGACAGTGACTCTTCCACAGTTCTCCAAAATCTCATATTTGCAACTCAAGTACCGAGAAATTCTAAGCTTTGGAAGTTGGATCTTCGGCAACACCACTCAGAGTTACCTATAGGAATCTTAAAGCTCGCTAGCACGCCAGCGGGTTTGAAGAAACGCCTCGCTTTCATCGCTGCCGCCGCCGGAGAGAGAGGTGGAACGCTTGTATACGCAAACGGTTCTGCAGAGGCAGAAGAGGTCGCTGATTTAATCAGCCAACTGCTACCGAAGTCCGAGACAATTGATGTAGAGCTTTCCCAACTAGCTGAACTCGCTCGTAAAGGCGTACATGATGATTTTCGTCTAGCTCCACTTGTAGAACTAGGCGTGGCATTTCATTACGGCAACATGCCGTCACTTATAAGACTTGAGATAGAAAGATTATTCCGCTCAGGCAAAATACGCTTTCTAGTTTGCACCTCCACGCTCATCGAAGGAGTAAACCTCTCCTGTCGCACAATCGTTGTGCGTGGCCCACGTAAAGGGAAAGGCCACCCAATGGAGCCCCATGATTTTTGGAACCTAGCCGGCCGCGCAGGAAGATGGGGAGATGAATTTCAAGGCAATATTATTTGTATCGACCCAAACGATGAGCAGGCTTGGCCTACTGGTGTTCCTGACAGGGCGCGCTATCCTATAAAACGTGAGAGCGACGCAGTTCTTGAGCTTGGCGACGATATTGTTGACTATCTCTACAAACGCGGTCTTCCGGCTACTTTAGACATTGATAGCAAGGATAAGTTTGAGCAGGTCGGCGCTTACTTGCTAGCCACCTTTATGCGCCTAGGGTCAATTTCAGAATCAAACCTAGCAAAACGCCACGATCCAGTTTTTATAGCCAAAATTGACGACGCATTGGAATCACTAGCGCAACAGGTTGAAATCGGAGTGGACTTAGCTGTACGGCATCCAGGTGTAAACGCAATAGGCCTACAGCACCTACTTGAAGCTTTTCGGGCCTATCCTAATGATGTCGAAAACTTACTTCTTGCAGAAGTTTCCAGCAACGACAGCTACGATCGCTTTATAACAATAATGGGAAGAATAAACAAACACTTGCTTCCCGTCTTCACTCCAGAAACCAGGATAAATATTTATTCGCTCATTATTGTAAAATGGCTTAAAGGATACTCCCTATCTAAAATTATTCGCGACAGCATCGATTGGCACGAGGGCGCCAACAAGGCTTTCAAACTGCCTGAGCTAATTCGAAGCACCATGGAACTAGTAGAGCAAATTGCCAGATTTAGAGCACCAAAATATTTCTCCGCCTACATCGATGTCTTGCATTTACATCTTCGCGAAATCAATCGTGAGGATTTAATCGATGATGGCTTGGACATTGGAACGCAACTTGAGTTTGGTGTTTCCTCAACCTCACTTCTGTCTCTAATGGAACTCGGATTGTCGCGAATGACCGCTGTAGCTCTATACGAAAAGATTTCCCGAGACGACCTCAGCAGGGAGGGATGCATTGAATGGCTTCAAGAGCGCGCGAACCAGCTTCATGCAATGGATCTACCGACCATCATAATTCGTGAAATTACTGAACTACTTACCTCACTAGATTAAACCTCTTTAATTTTGTTCCCATGACTGGAGATCACTTATGCCGGCAAAGCCTATCACTCTTGGACAGGTACACTTTGAAAGGCGAGGAGATGCTATTGCATTTCTTAAATCTATGCTTGAAAGGTATGATCTAGGTGATCGAGTTAGCGCCGATGACGCTGTATTTCTAAAAGCAGCGCTGGAGAACCATCCGGAATCTGATAGAAAAATCGGTTGCGGCATCGCTGACTTTAGCGTTCGAAGTGCCGACTATGGCACCAAGTGCTTTTGGGTTAACCGTACAGACGGGACAACAGAAAAATTCTCTATCACTGCGTCTATTCGCGGATAAAATAACAAATTTGAATATCAATACTAGTGCGGCCAAGGTTATCAGCCCCTTGGCCACCCCTAAGCTAGAAGTAAAAATATGAGATCAGTTTTTCATAGGTTCAGCTTAGCCAGCCAAAGATCCACGACCCGACTAAATTACCACCCAAATGCTAATCAACCCTCACATTATGAGTCGGCTTTCTTAATACTTTCAAGTTTCATAGCCAGCTCAATCAGCTTCTCAATGTGCTGGTCTGTTACATCGAACGGTTCTATTGAGATGTCTTGAGCCGATATCAATTCGACCTTCTTAAACAAGTCATCAAGCAGCGGCATCTGCTCAATAGATTTAGCAGGCGAAGGTTTTTTGTCTGTCTGCGGAAAAAGCTTTCTTGGGAATCCACCCTCTCCAAACCCCATAGACTTAAAATTAAGTCCGGCAGCCTTTGGCATATTGTCAACAAGATCCGCAATCCTACAAATCCAGTTTGAGCTTTGCCCAATCTTAGAAACAAGAAACCATAGTACACAGATGAAGCCGTAAAGCTTGTTGAGCTCAGCCGACCCGAGCTTTAGAGTATTGAAGAAACCAAGCTTTGGTAGCATCAATGTACGGATATTTGGGCGATTACAGACGCGACTATGATGAGCGCATCTGTTTCGGATGCCATTGATGTTAATTAACCAATTGTCAATTACTTGTCTATTATCAATACCAAGCCTATCGCAAATTAGCTTCTGATTCGCACCATTAAGCATACTGTAAAGCTTAGAAACTGTCCCAAAATTCCATGCTTCGCACGCCACCCAAATGGGAATAGGCTTCCCCGTTTCGATGTGTGACTTAATACTTTCCTCTCGACTTTCCTTCAAAAGACTTTCATGCTTATTTTGCCAACTCTCAAAATCGGAGAGCGTTTTACCATCATCAGGTATTAGTGCAAATTTTGAGAAATTCTTCTTATCGAGATAAGCTAATGGATTATGACGACCGAGTTCGTGAGCTATAATCGTCCTAAGATAGACCTCAATGCGCTCAATTGCACACATCAGCTCTAATCTTAGTTTTTTGTCGAAGAGGTAGAAATCAAAAATTGACTCAAAGCTTGTATTTTCTTTGAATTCGTTAAGCTTTTCGTAATTACCTGGTGCGATGTACTTGTATTTTAAAGCGGGTGACCAATATCCAGAAAGCCGATAGTAGCCCACTTGGGTGAGCTTTCTCTGTGCTCTAAGAGGGTTATGAAGGAGCATTCCGCGCTCAGAGAGCTTCTTAACTAGTTGATCATATTCAAGAAACGGTTTAACAACCTTAGCTGGCTGGTCCATAGCAACTTTTATTTTAGTCAAAAAAAAGGCCAAGACTTCACCGACTCGAGGTCGGGAGGGGTCTTGGCGCTGTTGGCAAGAAATCTACCACAAATTTTCACAATGTCAATACCAATGTCGATTGTAAAAATCTATCGACCAACAGTAAGCGTGTTCGGAGATTTCCGATTCGATTCCATAAAATTCCACAACTAGCTGATTTATTTATAGCTACTCTATGAGGTACGCTAAAAAATCCACCAAATTCCAGCCCCGCGAATCCCCTGCCCTCACAGCAAGAAACCGTTCGTCTGGTGCCGCACCTTCCAGGTTCCATGTTAGCTTTCAAAAGCTATGGAACCCCGCTCTACTCTCAAGCCCCCCGCAACCCCCGCCGCACCTCTTTATCGGCATACATCAACTGATCCGCCGCTTTGAGCGCTGCTTGCAGCGATGTCGCAGAAGGGTCGACACTCGTAATACCAATGCTCGCGCCGGAATAATTGAAACGGCATTCATCAAATTCGTAGCTACCAATCAGCAACGGCGCCAGCCGTCGGCGCATGGCTGAGACAGTTTGCGCCATCTCGCCTGGATGCACGGAAGCCGTCAACCCGATCACAACGAATTCGTCGCCACCCCAGCGCCCAAGCTCATCCGTCGCCCGCAACCCGCCCTGAAGTCGTCGGCTGCCTTCGATCAGGAACTGGTCCCCCACCTCATGCCCGTAGGTGTCGTTGATCGCCTTGAATTCGTCGAGGTCGATAAATGCCACCAACACCCCCTGCCCCGTTCGTTTCGCCAGCGCGAAATGCCGATGCAAGGCCGCCAGAATTGCACGCCGGTTCTTCAAGCCGGTCAGCGCGTCATAGTTTGCCGCATAGCGTTCTTCCTGGCGGCGCATCAACATCTGCGCGGTCACACGGCTGGAGAGCAAGATCAGAATTAACCCCAGCGCCGCCACAGATGCCGCGGTCCAGTAGTACTGCTGGCGCATCGGCTGAAGGTGGTCAAGCGTTGCCAACGTCAGCAACTGATAGTGCGCGTCGTTCAGGGGCTGGCGCCTCACCAGGTAAGGCTGCCCGTCAATGAGCCATTGATCGGCCTGAGCCGCTCCGGTCATTGGGCGGATATCCATAGGCTCGCCCGGCTCTTCGTCGCCATCCACAGCCTTGGGCATATCAGGCGGCAGCAGCGCCGCCACGTTGCGCAGCATGAACCGCTCGCTGGACGCGGTAGTCACACGCCCCTGGCGGTTTACAATCAAGGCTGTGTGACGCCCCGTGAGATAAAGGGCAATGTCCGGGGCATCGAACTTGACCGTGACAGAGCCAAGTGGCTTGCCATCGGCACCGTCAATGCGGCTGGCTACGAAATAGGAGGGTGTCTTGTTCAGGCGGGCGATACCGAACATGGCACCACTGCCAGTGCGCAGTGCATCGATGAGGTAAGCCCTGCCCGTATAGATCTGGCCAACAATGCTGAACGACTCTGCCCAGTTACTGGCCGTCACCGTATCGTCTGAAAGGTTGTTCATGTAGATGCGGGCATAGTGGAGATCGCTGGACAATCGGTCCATGAAATCACCTACGCTTCGAACCAAAGGGTCACGGGTGAAATTCGAAGCGCGCTCTTCACGCGTGAGTGCCGCGAAACCGGGTGGATCATGGCGATACCGGGCAGCGAGCTGGATGACCTCGCTCTGGCGGGCCACCATATTGGCCACACTGGCCATCTCGGTGAACAGACGGTCTACGACACGCCCCGTTATCTGGGCTTCGTATTCGGCGCCTGCCGCCAGGTTTTTAAGCTCTTCTGCCGTAAGGTGCTGCGCTATCCACACGCCCAGGCTTGCCACAAATGCCAACCAGACGAGCACAACGCCCAGCGTCACCCGGCGCATGATGGAAGGGATGTCCCTGCGTTGCCGCCGCTGCGCCGACGCGTAGCTCACGCCGTGCCTGCCGGTTGAATGGTGCTCCAAGGCAACTCCTTTTGCGATACAGCAAGGTGCATCATCGACCCTGCGATACCCCCACCAAGGCGGGGCTCGCAAGATTGTAAAACATTCACCTCAGTGTATTGGCAGAACGTCTACTTACCAGCAGGGTGGCTAAAAGAGGTTGCCCGGATACAGGGCTTTGCCGGTGTTCGCGGGACAAGCCCGCCCACAGTGATCGCGCCAGCTTTCAGATTTTGTGCAAGACAGTTGCTCCCACAGGGATTGCGCATGCCTTGAGGTAAGCACTGACCCTGTGGAAGCGGGTTTACCCGCGAAGAAGCCGGCACAAGCAGCACAAGAAAGCTGCTCCCATGCATTCGGCTTGCCGGCGATGGACTGCGAAGCAGCCCTAGGCAGTATTGATCAGAACGCCGTACTAACGGTCAACGACAGGTTACGCGGGTCACCATAAATCGCCCCGGCATAGAACCCGTACTGGGTGTAGTAGTGCTTGTCGAACAGGTTGTTGGCGTTAAGGCTGACGCTGGTGTCGTCGGTCAGCTGGTACTTGGCCATGGCATTCCAGATGGCATAACCGGACCAGTTCACGTCGGTAGCACCGTTGCTCACACCATTGGTGGGCTGGCCAGCCGGGCTGGAGATGGCGCGGATGTTGGTTTGCGCGGTCACACCGGCACCCAGGGTCAGGCGGTCGAGCGGGCCGCTGAGGCGGTAGGTGGTCGAGGCCTTGAACAGGTGCGATGGATCACTGCGACCGTCGCTGTCGACGCGGCGCAAGTGCAGGTAGGTGTAGCCGGCATACACGTTCCAGTTGGGGGTCAGGGCGCCCGCGACTTCCAGGTCGATACCGTCGGTTTCCTGGCCAGAACCGGCCTTGTAGGCGTTGCCACCGGTCGGGGTGGTCAGGTCGCCGTCCAGCACCGCCTTGTTTTCCTGCTTGGTGCGGAAGTACGCCGCCGAGGCGTTCAGGCGGCCGTCGAACCACTCGCCCTTGATACCGGTTTCGTAGCTTTGACCACGAATCGGCTCCACCTTGCTGCCGCTGCTGGTTTCAGACGTTTGCGGGGTGAAGATGTCGGTATAGCTGGCGTACAGCGAGTAGTTGTCGTTGAGGTCGTACACCGCACCCAGGTAGGGGGTGACGATGCCGTTTTCTTCCTGGCTGCTACGTGCACCGGCCACGCTGCGGGTGACAGAGGAGTAGTTGCTGGTGCGCACGCCGACGATCACCGACAGCGGGTCGGTGATGCTCAGGCGGGTGGCGGCGTACATGCCCTGCAAGCGGGTGGTGGTCTTGCTGTGGCGGCCGGTGCGTGAGGCGATGATGTCGTAGTCGTCGTCCACGCCGTTACGCCAGTCGGTCAGCGGGAAGCCGTTGTTGGCGCGGAACTGGCAGCCCAATGCAGGCGCGCTGGCCATGCCGTCGCCAACCATGGTGCAGGTGTACTCCGGCGACCAGCCCACGGTGCGGCTGTCGTTGTAGCCGACCATGGCCTGATGGGTGCGGCCGAACAGCTGGAACGGGCCGGACAGGTCGATCTGGGCCGACTGCTGGGTGGTGTCGCTGGAGCTGTGCAGGCCGTTGAGCACGGCGCCGCTGCCGTCCTGGTCCCAGTAGCCGCCATAGGTGCCGCGTCCGGCCGAGTTGACCTTGGCCAGGCCACGGTGGTTCAGGGCTTCGGTAGTGGCCTGGGCGGCTTTCAGGTCCAGTGTCCAGTCGTTGTCGAAGCGGTGTTCCAGCGAACCGAACGCGGTGCGGGTGGTGTACTCGCCAAAGCTCCAGCTGGGTACCACGTTGGTGCTGCGTGGCAGGTCGGTCTTGCTGCCGTCGCGGTACCAGATCGGGATGTTTGCGCCCCAGCCGCCGCCTACCACCTTGTTGTACTCGTACTGGTAGCCGGCACCGAGGGTGGTGGCGTCGTCCAGGTCGAATTCGAAGTTGGCCAGTGCGGCGCGGGAACGCTCGGACTGGTTGTCGCGGAACGAGTTGGCGTCCTGCTGGGTCATCACGAAGCGCGAACGCAGGCGGCCGTCTTCGGACAGCGGCAGGTTGAGGTCGGCGCCCAGGCGGCGTTTGTCCCAACTGCCGTAGGTGGCGTAGGCGCTGCCGCCGAAGGTTTTGGTGGGGGCCTTGCGGATCAGGTTGACGGTGGCCGAGGGGTCGCCGGTGCCGCCCAGCAGGCCGTTGGCGCCGCGCACGATGTCGATGCGCTCGTACAGGTCCATGTTCAGCGCGTTGCCGCTGCCGCTGAAGTCGGAGCCGCCCTGGGTCTGCAGGCCATCGACCTTCCAGTTGCTGATCGAGTAACCACGGGCACGGTAGTCGGTACGCCCACCCACTTCGGACTTGTTGGCCGTTACACCCGGCGTGGTTTCCAGCGCTTGCTCGATGGTGTGGATGTCGCGGTCATCCATCTGCTGGCGGGTGATGGTGGTGACCGACTGTGGCGTTTGTCGCGGCGTCAGCGCCAGGCCGGTGGAGCTGCGGGTGCTCTCGACTGTGTAGCCCAGTTGGCCCGCATCGTCGGCGGGTAGCAACGCGCTGTCTTCGATCTGCGTGGCGTCCAGCTCTAGGGGTTCACTGTCGGCCGCCATGGCACCACCGCTAATGGCGACGGCGACGAAGAAGGCCAGCGGCTTGATGCGGCTACCGCTTCGGCTGATGGGGGTGAAAGCTTGCGGGATGCTCATGGGATTCATTTGGGAAGGCTTCGTATTTGCAGATGATTTTTTGTTAGGATTCTAGGGATCGGCCCTCCGGGCTCCAGACCCGACATGTACGGGGATGTAATTGAAGGTAATGAGCGCCACAGGCCCTCACCAAACAGGTGTTTTTCCGCATGAGCACGACCCTGCTGGTTGTCGACGATGACGACGAGATCCGCGAACTTCTTTGTGATTACCTGACCGATGCCGGCTACAACGTGCTGGCGGCTGTCGACGGCGAGCAAATGCGCGACCAGCTGGCCCGGCACAAAGTGGAGCTGGTGGTGCTCGACCTGATGCTGCCGGGCGAAGACGGCCTTAGCTTGTGCCGCCAGTTGCAAGCCACCCCGGGGCTGGCGGTGATCATGCTGTCGGCCAAGGGCAGCACCCTGGACCGCATCATCGGCCTGGAAGTAGGCGCCGACGACTACCTGGCCAAGCCTTTCGAGCCGCGTGAGCTGATCGCCCGGATCAAGGCCGTGCTGCGGCGCCCGCAACGGCTGGAGCCCTCTGTCGAAGCGCCTGCCGTGGTCGATGCCCAACTGTTCGCGGGCTTCCGGCTGGAACATGTGAAGCGCCTGCTCACCCGCCCCGATGGCGAAACCCTGACCCTGCCACGCTCCGACTACCGCGTGCTGCGCGAACTGCTGGAAGCCAACAACCGGGTGGTTTCGCGCGACCAGCTGACCCGCAGTGCGTTCGGCCGCGACCACCTGCCCGATGACCGCTCGGTGGACATGTGCGTCAGCCGCCTGCGCCAACACCTGCGCCGTGCACCGACAGGTGCCGCGCAAATACTCACCATCCGCAATGAAGGCTACCTGCTGAGTATCGCCAGTAACGTGGCGGATGCCTGACATGCGCTGGCTTCGCCGCCTGTGGCCACGTACCTTGTTTGGCCAACTGCTGCTGATCATGATCAGCGGTACGTTGGTGATCCAGCTGATGTCGAGCAGTATCTGGTTCGATGTGCGTTTCGCCCAGGTACTCGAAGCCCCCATTCGGTTGATCGCCGCACGCAGTGCACCGCTCATTGCCCAGGCCGACTGCCCCGCTGGCACGTTGCAGGCCCCCCCCCACTACCACCTGCGTTGCAGCGAAACCTTGCCCACACCAGAGCATGACGAGCGCCGCGGGCGCAGGCGTGTCGAGCTGTTGCTGCATCAGGCCCTCAAATACGAACTGGGGCATGCTCAGGACGTGCGCCTGACAAAGGTGCAGCTTACCGATGAGCTGGGCCAGCCAATCGTCTGGCGCAGCCTGTTCGGGCTGCGCACGGCCCAGGCGCATATCCAGTTCGCGATGCCGTTGGCAGACGGCCATTGGCTGACCATCGATGGCCAGGAACTGCAAGGCTGGAGCGGCGAGTCGGCCTGGGTGCTGATCAGCGATTACCTGTTGCGGGTGTATGCACTGCGCATCGTCGCGGTGTTGCTGGTGTGCCTGATAGCCGTACGCCTGTGCTTGCGCCCCTTGCGGCGCTTGGCCGATGCCGCACGTGGCCTGGGTAGCAACCTTGAGCAAGCACCTTTGGCATTGGATGGCCCGGAGGAAGTGCGCCAGGCTGCCCAGGCCTTCAATGCCATGCAGCAACGCCTGATTGCCATGGTCAACGACAAGGCCTATTTCCTGGCCGCCGTGTCTCACGACCTGCGTACCCCGCTGACCCGCATGCGCCTGCGCCTGGAGCGCCTGCCCGACGATGAGCACCGACAGCGTCTGCGGCAGAACATAACGCAGATGGACGACATGATCGGCCAGGTACTCGACTACCTGCGCGCAGGGGAACAGTTGAACCTGCAGCAAGTGGACCTGGACCGGCTGGTGGCACGCCAGTGCGCCGAACTGGCTACCCCTGAAGAACCGCTACCGGTGCATGGTCAAGCGGGTCATTCACAACTCGATGCCCTGCTGCTGCAGCGCTGCCTGCAGAACTTGTTGGTGAATGCACTGCGATACGCCAAGGACGTTTCGGTCACACTGGAACGGGCTACCACGGGGGTGTTCATCCATATCGATGACCGTGGGCCAGGGATTGCGCCAGCGCTGCTAGCGACCATCACCGACCCGTTCGTGCGCGGTGAAGGGTCGCGGAACCAGGCATCCGGTGGGTATGGGTTGGGGTTGAGCATTGCCCAACGGATTGCCAACAGCCATGGGGGGGAGCTGATGCTGGCAAATCGTGAAGGCGGTGGGTTGCGGGTCAGCATACTGCTGCCCATCTAAAGGCAGACGCGGTCTTACAGGGGACCGCGAACGCTCTGGAATACGCAATCAGGTAACAGTCTTTTACCGATTACCCAGGTTTTCCCCTGCCCGCCTTTGCCTATCCTATGCCCGGTCATCCTGACTGCGATGGACCCATGAAACACTCTCTGCCCAGCCGCTACGCCTGCCTCGCCATCTGCCTGTTGTTCACCTTCGCCAGCCTGCCACTGCTGCCCCAGCATGCCTGGCTCTGGCCACTAACGCTGATCACCGCCCTGCTCAGCCTGGTCGGGCTGAACGACCTGCGCCAGAGCCACCACGCCGTGCGCCGCAACTACCCGATTCTGGGCAACATCCGCTACCTGATCGAAACCATCCGCCCGGAAATCCGCCAGTACCTGATCGAGGGTGACGACGACAAACTGCCGTTCTCCCGCTCGCAGCGCTCGCTGGTGTACGCCCGCGCCAAGAACGAAAGCGCCGAGAAAGCCTTCGGCACGCTCAACGACGCCTACAAGCCCGGCTTCGAGTTCATCAGCCATTCCATGCTGCCAGTGGCTACGCCAGACCCGGCATCGTTCCGCATCGCCATTGGCGGGCCGCAATGCCGCCTGCCTTACTCGGCCTCGATCTTCAACATCTCGGCCATGAGCTTCGGCGCACTCAGCGCCAACGCCATCGCCGCCCTTAACCGGGGTGCGCGCATGGGCCGTTTTGCCCATGACACCGGCGAAGGCAGCATCAGCCCGTACCACCGCGAACATGGCGGTGATCTGATCTGGGAGATCGGCAGCGGCTACTTCGGTTGCCGCACCGAGGACGGCCGCTTCGACCCTCGACGCTTCGCCGAACAAGCCCGCTCGCCGCAAGTGAAGATGATCGAGATCAAGCTCAGCCAAGGTGCCAAACCAGGCCACGGCGGCATCTTGCCAGGGCACAAGGTCAGCCCCGAAATTGCCGAAACCCGTGGTGTGCGCGTAGGCGAGGACTGCATCTCGCCGGCAGCGCACAGCGCCTTCCGCACACCAGTGGAATTGCTGCAGTTCGTTGCCAGCCTGCGTGAGCTGTCGGGTGGCAAACCCGTTGGCTTCAAGTTTTGCCTGGGCCACCCGTGGGAATTCATGGGCATCGCCAAGGCCATGCTGGCCACCGGCATCACCCCGGACTTCATCGTCGTGGATGGCAAGGAAGGCGGTACCGGCGCGGCACCTCGCGAGTTCAGCGACAATATGGGCGTGCCCATGCGTGAAGGCCTGATGTTCGTGCACAACACCCTGGTCGGCCTGAACCTGCGCTCCAGCATTCGCATTGGTGCGGCGGGCAAGATCGTCAGTGCCTTCGACATCGCCAGCGTACTGGCCATCGGTGCGGACTGGGTCAATTCAGCACGTGGCTTCATGTTCGCCATTGGTTGCATCCAGTCGCAGAGCTGCCACACCAACAAATGCCCGACCGGCGTGGCCACGCAAGACCCGCTGCGCCAGCGCGCCCTGGTGGTGCCAGACAAGGCCGAACGGGTAGCCAGCTTCCACCGCAACACACTGCATGCACTGGCCGAAATGCTGGCTGCGGCAGGGCTGGAACACCCCTCGGAGCTCAAGCCCAAGCACCTGGCACGGCGCATCAGCTCCAGCGAAATCGGGCTTTTCTCGGACCTGCACACCTTCCTCAAGCCGGGCGAATTGCTCAGTGGCTCGATTGAAAGCGAGTTCTATGCGCGGATGTGGCAGATGGCACGCAGTGACAGTTTTGCACCAGAAAGTGCAGACGTGATGTCCGCAGTGGCAAAACCCGTGCGGCGGAAAGAAACAGCCCCGGCATAAGCCAGGGCTGTTGATACATCAGAACAGGATCAGAAGATGCTGATCGGGTATTCAACGAATACGCGGACTTCGTTGCCGTCGTCGTTGTAACCGTTCTGCTGCACGGCGTTGTTGGTACGCACGAACGAGCTACGCAGCTTGATGGACAGGTCCTTGGCCGGGCCGTCCTGCACCACGTAACGGATCTGGTTGAAGATCTCGCGCTCTTTACCTTCGCCGAAGCCCTGCGGGTTGGCGACGTTGCGGGTGTTGATGTTGTCACCCACGACGTAGGCCAGCTTGTAGGTCAGACCCGGGATGCCGTAGGCACCGAAGTCCAGGCCATAGCCCAGCTGCCAGGAGCGCTCGTCTTCGGCGTTGAAGTCAGACCAGTACGAGTTGGCCAGGTAGATGGTAGAACCACCGTCACCCACGCCACCGGCGTTCTGGTAGAAGCCGTAGTTGTAGCCAGTGCTGCCGGTGCTGCGCTGGTGGGCGAGGGTGAACGAGTGTGCACCGTACGCGTAAGTGGCAGCCAGGCTCCAGATGGTGTTGGAGTCGCCGTTCAGGCCGGCAGCCTGGACGTACTGCTTGTCGATGTCCGACTTGTAGCCGTTGAAGTCCAGGGTCAGGGACTGGTCGCTGGCAATCGGGAAGACGTAGTTCAAGCCCAGGTAGTGCTTCTTCATCACGTCTTCGTTGTCGGCGGTGTACAGCGAAGCGGTGAAGTTGTCGGTGAACTTGTAGCTACCACCGAAGACGTTGATCGACTTCAGGCCACCACCGTCACGGCGCTCGGCACTTTTGCGCGCTTCCTGGGTGAAGCGACCGGCGTTCAGTTCCAGGCCCTGGATCTCTTTGGAGGTGATCAGGGTACCGGTGAAGCTTTCTGGCAGCAGACGCGCGTCGTCGTATTGCAGCACTGGCAGGGCCGGCATCTGGTCACCGTACTTCAGCACGGTGTTGGAGATGCGGAATTTCACTGCTGCACCGGCGCGGGCCAGGTTGTGCGGCGAGCTGGCGTTGCCTTCGGCGTTGGTGGTTTCGTGCGGCTTGAAGAAGTCGACGCCGCCGCCACCGTTGTGGCCTTTGCCGCCATCAAGGCGAACAGCGTACAGGCCGAATGCATCGACGCCGACGCCAACGGTGCCCTGGGTGAAACCGGAGTTGAAGGTGCCGATGAACGCCTGGCCCCATTCGATCTGGTCGTCGGTGCCGTGCTTCTTGTCGCGGTTGATGTAGGCGTTGCGCAGAAGGACGTTGGCGTGGCTGTCCTCGATGAAGCCCTTGCTGTCGGCCTGGTCATTGGCCTGTGCCTGGGTCGCGGCGATCATCGCCAGGGCGACCAGGCTGATCCTGGTTTTCAACATGTTGTTTTCCTTATTTCTTAATCAAAAACGCTCTGCACTATGACGCCAGGAACCAACGCCCCTTCGTAGGTTCGACGCTATGCGGATCCAGCCTGGCGGGCCTGCCGGTAAGTACACGGCGGCCCTTGGCAGCAGCTTGGCCAAGATCATGGCCAGCAGGCGTTGGCCGAATCCTAGCCGTGTGCGATTACAAATGTCAAAAACTCGTGAAATGCAGGTTGATATAACCAAAATGACCGGTAGGTCTGGTGCATTTTCACGCCTCTTTGCGCTATCAGTGGGCAATTTATCTTGTGCCGGAAAAGGCCTTTTGATCGAACGGACAAATTCCCTGCGAAGGGTGATTTCGCAGCAGAGGAACCCGTTACAAAAAGACACATATGTAAAGACAAGCCTTTACAAATACCCAAGCAAGAGCAAATAGCAAGCATTACCATTCGCACCTCTTTTTTCACCTGCCCGGTCCGGATGTGCCCATGCTTGTACCCTGCCGCCTTTCCTCCCTCACGCTTGGCCTGTCGCTGCTGTTCAGCGCCAGCCTGGCCAGTGCCGCCACCACCACGCTGCCGGAGTCGTCGGTTACCGCCGACAGCGAGCGCGAGAAGGACAACCCGCGTGTCAAAGAGGTAAGCACCGCCACCCGAACCTCAACGCCAGTGCGTTACGTGCCTCAGGCAATCGACACGGTGAAAACCGCCAACGTGCTGGACTACGGCAGTAACACCCTGGGCAAGGCGCTGGAAGGCATCCCCAACGTCAGCAGTGGCGCCGACACCCGTTTCGACAGCGTGCGCATTCGTGGCTTCGAGGCCAGCAACGACTTCTACCTGGACGGCATTCGCGACGACAGCCAGTACATCCGCGACTTGCACAACATCGAGCGGGTCGAGGTACTGAAAGGGCCAGCGGCAGTGCTGTATGGCCGTGGCAGCCAGGGCGGTATCGTCAACCGGGTCAGCAAGGCGCCAGAACCTGGCCGCCGCTCGACCATCGAAGCACAGGCCGGCAGCGAAGACCTGCGCAGCCTGTATGCCGACCTCAGCACCGACCCCAGCGACACCGTCAGCCTGCGCCTGAACATGGGCAACCAGGACAACAACAGCTTCCGCGACGGGATCGACGGCAGCCGCCAGCTGTTCGCCCCGTCGATCAGCTGGCAGATCAACCCCGACCTGAACTGGCTGGTGCAGTACGAATACAGCCGGTACAACCGCACGCCCGACCGTGGCATCCCCGGGGTCAACGGTCGCCCGGCCGACGTCAGCCGCGGTACCACGTACGGCGACCAGCGCGACTACATCGATGACCGCGCCCAGTCCCTGCGCTCACGCCTGAACTACCAGCTGAACGAAACCTGGCAGCTGCGCCACACCCTGGGTCTGTTCAAGCTCGACAGTGAGTTCGACAACACCTATGTCACGGGCTACAACCCCGGCACCCATATCCTGACCCGCCAGCGCTGGCAGCAGGACCTGAATACCCGCAACCTGTTCAACAACCTGGAGGCTGAGGGCGACTTCGATACCTTGGGGCTGGAGCACAAGTTGCTGCTGGGCCTGGAGATCGGTAACCAGAAGCGTGACCCGGTGCTGTATACCGCCGGTAGTCAGCCACTTCCGGGCTTGGGCAAACCCGGCAGCAACCAGCAGCACAATGGCAAGCTGGTGCTGTCGAGTGACAACCACACCGTGGTCGATAGCCGTGGCCTTTACCTGCAAGACCAGATCCGTCTGAACGATCAATGGCAAATCCTGGCTGGCGTGCGCTTCGACCGGTTCGACGTGAAAACCACCAACAAGGATGGCATAAGCGAACCGCAGGACAGCAACGGCACCAGCCCGCGCCTGGGCGTGGTCTACACGCCATGGCGTGACCATTCGTTCTACGCCTCGTGGAGCAAGACCTTCTCGCCGGTGGGCGGCGGCCTGATCGGCATCACCCCGAATGCACCGGGCAACGGCAACGAAGCCAAGCCGGAAGAGACTCGCCAGAAAGAAATCGGGGTGAAAAGCGACTGGCTCGACCAACGCCTGACCACCACCCTGGCCGTCTACGAGCTGGAACTGTACAACCGCCGCACCCGCGATCCGGAAAACCCTAACAACATCCTGCTCAGCGGCTTGCAGCGTTCACGCGGCATCGAGTTGACCGCCACCGGCAACATCGCCGGCAACTGGTATGTACGCGGCGGCATCGGCCTGCAGGACGCCATCATCGTCAAGGACAACAACGGCCAGGAAGGTAACCGCATCAACGATGTGGCCAAGCGCAATGGCAGCCTGTTCATCACCTGGAAACCGGAACTGGGCTGGTATGCCGAAACCGGGCTGACGTTGGTGGGTGAACGTTACGCGGACAACCAGAACACCACGGTGCTGCCGGGGTATGGCCGCTGGGATGCGCTGGCGGGGTACCGCACCCATGACTGGGATGTGCGGGCGGCGTTGAGCAACATTGCCGACAAGACCTACTACAGCTCGGCGACCAGTGCTGCGCAGATCATGGTGGGGGATCCACGCAGCCTGGTGGTGACGGGTAGTTACAGCTTCTGATCTTAAACCTGTGTCGGCCTCTTCGCGGGCGCGCCCGCGAAGAGGCCGGCACAGGTTTAAGCGATCGATCAGTGCCACACCCCCATCAACGCCTGCATTTCTGCATCGCTGATCAGCCCCTGGGGGTAGCGCCCTGCAAGCAGCCGTTGTGGGTCGGTCGTCCTGACCTTGTTGCTTCCATGGTGCTTCAACCACTTCGCAACCCGCTTGAGCGATTGGTGATTCACTGCCGATGGGCGCAATGCCGACTCACTTGCTGCGTTCATTTCTACACGTACTCCCTGGCCCGTGAACGGCAAATTTACGTAAGTATTGTTACAGCTCCGAGAGCGCGGCCTGGCCGGGCTATCCGTTTGGCTATCCATTTGGCTATCCATTTGAAAACAATACAAAACCTATGCCAGCACGGACCTCCGAACGTCGCCCGAAAAAAAGGCCCGTACATGACGGGCCTCTTCATTCGCGCCGCGCTCAGCGCTTGACCGGCGCCGGCTGCTGCTGGGTCAGGCAGTGAATGTTGCCACCGCCCAACAACAGCTCACGACCCGGGATCATCACCACCTCGTGGTCGGGGAAGATCTTCGCCAGGATCGCCCTGGCTTCGGCATCTGCCGGGTCATCGAAGCTTGGCGCGATGATGCCCCCGTTGACGATCAGGAAGTTCACATACGAACCGGCCAGGCGCACCGACGGGTCACGCTCCTGGCTGCCAGCCACGTGATCGACACCGGCACATTCTTCAGCCGTGGCGAACAGCGGGCCTGGAATCGGCATTTTATGCACGATGAACTCACGGCCCTTGGCGTCACGGGTGTTCTTCAACACCTCCATGGCCGCGTGGCAGCGCGCATAGTTGGGGTCGTTGGAATCATCGGTCCAGGCCAGTAACACTTCACCTGGGCGCACGTAACAGCAGAAGTTGTCGACGTGGCCGTCGGTTTCATCGTTGTACAGGCCATCCGGCAGCCACACCACAGTGTCGACCGCCAGCTGGTCGCGCAGCACCGCTTCGATCTGCTCGCGGTTCAGGTGCGGGTTGCGGTTACGGTTGAGCAGGCATTCCTCGGTGGTGATCACGGTGCCTTCGCCGTCCACGTGAATCGAGCCGCCCTCAAGCACGAAGCCTTCGGTGTGGTAGCGCTGGCAGCGCTCCATCTCCAGCACTTTGGCGGCCAGTTCCTCGTCACGGTTCCAGGGTGCATACAGGCCGCCATCGAAGCCGCCCCAGGCATTGAAGCCCCAGTCCACACCACGCACCTCACCCTGGTCGTTGATGACGAAGGTCGGGCCGGTATCACGCACCCAGGCGTCATCGTTGCTGATTTCAACCACACGAATGTTCGGCTGGTCGAGCTGGCGGCGGGCATTTTCGTACTGGCCGGCAGAGGCTGCCACGGTCACAGGCTCGAAGCGGGCAATGGCCTTGGCCAAGGTGACGTGGGCTGCCTGGGCAGGCTTACCGCCCAAGCGCCAGTTGTCCGGGCGCTCCGGCCAGACCATCCACACCTGGGTTTGCGGGGCCCATTCGGCGGGCATGTGGAAACCATCGGCACGGGGCGTGGTGTTGAGGGTTTTCATGGGTGACCTCTGTAATGGCCCTGAGCCGGACTGTGCTGGGGCGTTTGTGAATTTATAACCGATATATATCGACATTTAAAGCCCGGCAGTCGGGACATTTCCGCTGAAATGACAAATTTGTATCGATAACAATCGAACCTAATTTGCCCTTGTCTGGTGCCGATAACAGCCTGACGTCTACCATAGCCACACCTTATGCATCCTGTTACAGCTCCCGGCGGAAAAATCCGGCGGGGCCGACTAGGGTCAATACTTGGGCAACGGGCCAGCGAGCCGCTATGAACATCATTCCTACTGCAATCCCTGAAGTACTGATCATCGAGCCGAAGGTTTTCGGTGACAGCCGTGGTTTTTTCTTCGAAGCATTCAACGCGCGTGAGTTCGCACGGCAAACCGGCGTGAATGCCGAATTCGTCCAGGACAACCACTCACGCTCCATCAAGGGCGTACTGCGCGGGCTGCATTACCAGGTAAAAAACACCCAAGGCAAACTGGTGCGCGTAGTGCAGGGGGAAATCCGTGATATCGCCGTGGACGTGCGCAAAAGCTCGCCAACGTTCGGCCAATGGGTCGCCGTGCATCTGTCGGCCGACAATCACCGTCAACTGTGGATTCCACCCGGCTTCGCCCATGGCTTTGCAGTAATGAGCGAGTCGGCCGAGTTTCTCTACAAGACCACCGACTACTACAACCCGGACGCCGACCGCTGCATCCGCTGGGACGACCCACAATTGGCAATCAACTGGGGGCTGCAGCAACCGCCGGTGTTATCAGACAAGGACAAGGTCGGCCTGCCACTGGCAGAGGCGGAACTGCTGCCTTAACTAGCGCATAATTGCGCCAGACTTTTCTGGCGCATTTACGTGATGATTGCAAAACCCACGCCCCCACGCCGTCCCCGCTGGCGCAGCCTGGCCTTGTTGGCCCTGTGTCTGACCCCGCTCCTGTGGCCCCTGCACCACCTGGCCGAGCGTTACTACCAGGATGAGCTGGCCTCGCAGAACCGCCAGACCCTCGACCTGTACGTCGCCAACCTGCTCGGCACCCTGCACCGTTATGAGACCCTGCCACAAATCCTTGGCGACCTGCCGGCGCTGCGGGGTGTACTGGCCGACCCGTTCCGCCTGGAAGCAGTAACCAACGCCAACCGACTACTCAAGGACATCGTGCAGCAGACCGGCGCCGAGGTGATGTACCTGATGGACATCAGCGGCAACACCCTGGCCGCCTCCAACTGGGACAAGCACGACAGCTTCGTCGGCCGCAATTTCGCCTTCCGCCCCTACTTCAACGAAGCCATGGCCGGCCACTTGGGCCGTTTTTTCGGCCAGGGCACCACCTCGGCCAAACGCGGCTACTTCTTTGCCGCCGCCGTGCGGGACCGTGAGCGTGTCGTTGGCGTACTGGTGGTGAAGGTTGACCTCGACCACACCGAGACCCTCTGGGGCCGCACCCCCGAGCAGCTGTTGTTGACCGACCACAATGGCGTGGTCATCCTCACCTCGCGGCCTGACTGGCGCTTCCGCGCTACCCGTGTGCTGACCGAAGCCGAACGCCAGGCCATCATCGCCATCCAGCCCTACCCGACCCAGGCACCGCAACCGCTGGTGCTCAACCCGGACGCCTGGATCACCCAGACCCGCGATATCAAGGAAACCGGCTGGCAAGTGAGCATTCTCGCCCCTCGCCTACTGGTCGACCGTTCGGTACAGACGGTAATGGCCATCGGCGCAGGCACCCTGCTGGTGGTGATGCTGTTGGCCGGGCTGGTGATGCAGCGGCGCCGCCACTACATCGACCGTATCGACTTCGAGGCCCGTGGCCGCCAGCAGCTGGAAAAGCGTGTGGCCGAACGTACGGCCGACCTCGAAGGCCTCAACTCCCGCCTCAAAAGTGCCGTGCTGGAGCGCGAGAACGCTCAGCAGGAAGCAGTGCGTGCCCAGGACGAACTGGTGCAGGCCGGCAAGCTGTCGGTTCTCGGCACCATGTCGGCCAGCATCAGCCACGAGCTGAACCAGCCATTGGCGGCCATTCGCAGCTACGCGGAAAACGCCGAGATCCTGCTCGACCACCAACGCACCGAAGACGCCCGCGACAACCTCAAGCTGATTGGCGAACTGACTGGGCGTATGGCCTCGATCATCGCCCACCTGCGTGCCTTCGCCCGCCGCGACCGGCACGCCCCGGAGAGCGTAGCCCTGCAGCCTGCTCTGGACGATGCCCTGGCGCTGCTGGCCAAGCGCCGCCGGGCCATGGCCGTGGAACTGATCCGCGACCTGCCCGAGGCCACCTTGTGGGTACAAGCCGGCGAAACCCGCCTGCGTCAGGTATTGGGCAACCTGCTGGCCAACGCCCTCGACGCCCTGACCGAAAAAGCCAACCCGCGCCGCTTGTGGCTAAGTGCCGAGCAACGCGATGACTGCGTCTACCTGTACATCCGCGACAACGGCCCTGGCTTCAGCCGCCAGGCCCTGGAGCACGCCAAGGAGCCATTCTTCACCACCAAGACCCGCACCCAGGGCCTGGGCCTGGGCCTGGCCATCTGTGAAAGCCTGATGCGTGCCCTGGGCGGTGAACTGCTGCTGGCCAACCACCCGGAAGGGGGCGCGCTGCTGACCTTGCAGCTGCGCGTGGCCGCGCCTGGCGCTACTTTGCCCAATTCGGAGGACACCTCGGCATGACCACCGAGACACTGATCGACAACCGAGCCCAGGTCATCCTGGTCGACGATGACCCGCACCTGCGCCAGGCACTGAGCCAGACCCTGGACCTGGCCGGCCTCAAGGTGGTCGCCCTGGCCGATGCCCAAGGCCTGGCCGACCGTATCGAGGCCGATTGGCCCGGCGTGGTGGTCAGCGACATTCGCATGCCCGGCATCGATGGCTTGCAACTGCTGGAGCAATTGCATGGCCGCGACAGTGAGCTACCGGTGCTGCTGATTACCGGCCACGGCGATGTACCGCTGGCGGTGCAGGCGATGCGCGCCGGGGCTTATGACTTTCTGGAAAAACCCTTTGCCACAGACGCCCTGCTCGACAGCGTACGCCGCGCCCTGGCGCTGCGCCGCCTGGTGCTGGACAACCGCAGCCTGCGCCTGGCGCTGAGCGACCGCCAGCAACTGGCCACCCGGCTGGTAGGCCATTCGCCATCCATGCTGCGCCTGCGCGAACAAATCGGCGCCTTGGCCGGTACCCGCGCCGATGTGCTGATTTTGGGTGAAACCGGCGCAGGCAAGGAAGTAGTGGCCCGCGCCCTGCACGATCTGTCCAGCCGCCGCGAGGGGCCGTTCGTGGCAATCAATGCCGGCGCGCTGGCCGAGTCGGTGGTCGAGAGCGAACTGTTCGGCCATGAGCCGGGCGCATTCACCGGCGCGCAGAAACGCCGCATCGGCAAGTTCGAGTTTGCCAACGGCGGCACGCTGTTCCTCGACGAAATCGAGAGCATGAGCCTGGATGTGCAGGTAAAGCTGCTGCGCATGCTGCAAGAGCGGGTAGTCGAACGCCTGGGCGGCAACCAGTTGATCCCGCTGGACATCCGCATCATCGCCGCGACCAAGGAAGACCTGCGCCAGTCTGCCGACCAAGGCCGCTTCCGCGCTGACCTGTACTACCGCCTGAACGTGGCACCGCTGCGTATTCCACCGCTGCGCGAACGCGGCGACGACATTCTGGTGCTGTTCCAGCACTTCGCCGACGCTGCCAGCCAGCGTCATGGCCTGCCACCGCACACCCTGCAACCAGCCCAGCGCGCCGTGCTGCTGCGCCACGACTGGCCAGGCAATGTACGCGAGCTGCAGAACGCGGCCGAACGCTTCGCCCTTGGCCTGGAACTGGCCCTGGACGGTCAGGCGCCACCGGCAGCAGTACCCGCAGCACCAGCGCTGATTGGCAACCTGAGCGAACAGGTCGAGCAGTTCGAACGCTCGCTGATCGCTGCCGAACTGGCCCAGCCACACAGCTCCATGCGCAGCCTGGCCGAGGCGCTGGGCATCCCCCGCAAGACCCTGCACGACAAGCTGCGCAAGCACGGTTTGAGCTTTGACGGCGGCAGCGGCGGGCATGACGACCATGAGGATAACCGTTGATGAACACCGATAGCCAATACCTGCAGTCCGTCCTGCACGGCGACATCCCCCTGACCCGCGAAATGGGGCTGGAAGTACTCGACTGGCAGCAGCACACCCTGCGCCTGCAATTGCCACTGGCGGCCAACGTCAACCACAAGAGCACCATGTTCGGCGGCAGCTTGTACTGCGCCGCGGTGCTGGCGGGTTGGGGCTGGCTGCACCTGCGCCTACGTGAGCTGGGGATCGATGACGGGCATATCGTCATCCAGGAGGGGCAGATCAGTTACCCGCTGCCGGTTACCGGCGCAGCGGTGGCGCGCTGCACGGCGCCGGATGAGAAAACCTGGGAGCGGTTCGTGAACATGTACCAGCGTCGCGGGCGGGCGCGGTTGACGCTGGAGACCACGGTGAGCAATGTCGGCAGTGACGAGCCTGCCGTGAAATTCAGCGGCCAGTACGTGTTGCACCGCTAACGCGGATCCCTTTGGGAGCGGGTTTACCCGCGAACACCGGCGAAGCCGGTGCCGTGCACTGCGCTGGATTCTTCGCGGGTGAACCCGCTCCTACAGGGTAGGGTGATACGCGTCAGATCAGCTTCAGGAAGGCCTGGCGCCACGTAGCATTGGCCGGCAATGCCAGGAAATACGGATTCAGCAGCGAATCCCGCGCCGGGTAGCGGAACGGCAAGCCATCCAACCCGATCACTTCGCCGCCAGCCCCTTCCACCACCCCCTGCGCCGCAGCAGTATCCCACTGCGACGTCGGCGCCAGGCGCGGATAACAATCGGCGCTGCCCTCAGCCAACAGGCAGAATTTCAACGAGCTGCCAATATTGGCCAACTCGAGTTCACCCACAGCGGCACCCAGCCCGGCCAACAGCGCCTCCTGCTCCGGGCTGGAATGCCGACGGCTGGCCACCACGGTAAAGCGCTCGCCCTGTGCCGGTGCGTTGCGCACCTGAATAGGCTGGGCAACCTCACCGGCCTCCGCACGCCAAGCCCCCAAACCGCGCCCACCAAAGTAGCAGCGCCCATTGGTCGGCATCGACACCACGCCAAACACCACCTCGCTGTTTTCAACCAAGGCGATGTTGACCGTGAACTCCTCACTGCCCGCGATGAATTCCTTGGTGCCGTCCAGCGGGTCGACCAGCCACCAGCGGCTCCAGCCCTGGCGCTCGGCCAGCGGAATGTTGCAGTCTTCTTCGGACAACACCGGAATGTGCGGGGCCAGCGCCAACAGGCCATCGGCAATTACCCGGTGCGCTGCCAGATCGGCGGCGGTTACCGGCGAGTCATCAGCCTTGTTGGTAACCGCAACATCGGCACGCCAGAACGGCAGGATCGCCTCGCCCGCCATCAGCGCCAGCTTGACCACTTCATGCATCAGTTGCAGGTCGTTCATAGCTCCAGCAGCCCCCGCTGAATCAGCAGGTCACGCGCCAGGTACAGCGCCGCCAAGGCGCGTCCTTCGGTGAACTGCGGGTGCATGGCGAATGCCGACAGCTCGCGCAGGTTGACCTTGTCGACCCGCATCGGCTCTGGCTCGTCGCCTTCCAGGCGTTCTTCGTACAGGTCGCTGGCCAACACCACCTGGATCTTCTGGCTCATGTAGCCCGGCGACAGCGACAGCTCGGTCAGATGCTCTAGCTGACGTGCGCCAAAACCGGCTTCTTCCTTGAGTTCCCGGTCGGCGGCCGCCAGCACGTCTTCGCCCGGTTCGATCAGGCCTTTGGGCAACGACAGCTCGTATTCATCGGTGCCGCCACAGTACTCCTCCACCAGCACGGCGTGTTCGGCGTCGAGCATGGCCACAATCATCACCGCCCCGTAGCCGTTGCCCCGGCCTACCAAACGCTCGTAGGTACGCTCATTGCCATTGCTGAAGCGCAATTGCACGGCTTCGACGCGGAACAGGCGGCTGCTGGCGACGATTTCGCGGCTGAGGACGGTGGGTTTCTGGCGCATGGGGCGGCTCCTTGGCGTGAACGGGTTACTATACCGTGGCTTGCCGACTGAACGAGAGTTTCCCATGCCTGTTCTTCCCTGGTCTGCCATCGATACCGTCCTGCTGGACATGGACGGCACCCTGCTCGACCTGCACTACGACAACCGCTTCTGGCTGGAGCACCTGCCCCAACGCTATGCCGAGCTGCACGGAGTAAGCCGGGCCATGGCGGAAATGGAGCTGCAGCCGCTGTTCGAACGCAATGCCGGCACGCTGAACTGGTATTGCCTGGACTTCTGGAGCCGCGAGTTGCGCCTGCCGATTCGCGAGCTAAAGCAGGAAATCGCCGACCTGATTGCCCTGCGGCCGGATGCCGACACTTTCCTGGCGGCGATTCGCCAAGCCGGCAAGCGGGTGGTGATGATTACCAATGCGCATCGTGATTCTTTGTCGCTGAAACTGGAGCGGGTAGAGCTGGCGCCGTATTTCGAGCGGCTGATCAGCTCGCACGATTATGGCTACCCGAAAGAGAGCCCGCAGTTCTGGGATGCGTTGCAGGCGGATATCGGTTTTGAGCCGGCGCGCAGCCTTTTCATCGATGACACGCTGGCGATTTTGCGCAGTGCGCGGCGGTTTGGTGTGGGGCATTTGTTGGCGGTACGCCAGCCGGATAGCCAGGCTGGGCCGCGGGATACCGAGGAATTTGCAGCGGTCGAGGATTACCGGGAATTGTTGGTCGGCCTGTGAGGGCCTCTTGGGGGGCAAGCCCGCGAACAGGCCCTCACAGGCAGTAGAGATCACTCAGGAATACGCAGCACCTGCCCCGGATAGATTTTGTCCGGGTGCTTGAGCATCGGCTTATTGGCCTCGAAAATCTTGTTGTACTGGTTGGCATTGCCGTAAACCACCACCGAGATGGCCGACAGCGTGTCGCCCTTCTTCACCGTAACGAACCTGGCCGCCGCCACCACCGGCCCGGTCACGGTAATCTGGTCCTCCACACTGGCTACTCCATTGATATTGCCCGCCGCCAGAATGATCTTCTCCTTCTCCTCCTGGCTGGCCACCTCACCCTTGAGGATAATCTTGTCACCCTCTACAGTGGCACTGATGTTCGGGTTGCCCAGGCCAACCTTGGCCACGTGCTCTTTGAGCTGATCCTCGGCATTGGCATTACCGGGGGTCAGCAGGTCGATCAACTTCTCGCCGGCTTCCTTCACGAAACTGAACAGGCTCATTGCGTTCTCCTTGTTGACGAAACCTCGGACACACGAGTCTAGGCCAGCTTTTCCACTCCCGCCCCTGTGCGACCAATCGACGCGGTCTATCACGGCATAGACCCTAGCGATTAGACGCCGCCGGCCCGCAAGCCTAGGCTTGTGCTATCAGAAAGCCGCCGGTATTCAACACCCCCGATGAACAGCAAACCTCCGGTCTGCGCGGCCTCATCGCCCTTGTCCATGCCCGCCGCCAGCAACACCTACGATTACGTTCAGCTCAGCGACGCCAAACGTGACAGCACGCCGCTGGCCGAAGAAGTAGCCTTGGCCATCGTCTACAACGGCCTCAACCAGGCAGTGATGCTGGTCAGCCCCACCGACCTGGAAGACTTTGCCGTCGGTTTCAGCGTTGGCAGCGGCATTGTCGAAGGCACGGCAGAAATCTACGACCTGAAGCTCTCTGGCAGCGGTTCGGCGATGTATGCCGACCTGGAAATCTCCAGCCGGGCCTTCTGGAACCTGAAAAACCAGCGCCGCCAACTGGCCGGCACCAGTGGTTGCGGCCTGTGTGGGGTCGAAGCGCTGGAGCAGGCCCTGCCGGACCTGGCCGTACTGCCCGGTGCGCCCTTGCCCCCGGCCCAGTGGCTGGCCGGCCTGCGTGAGCGTATCGATGCCTTCCAGCCGTTGGGCCAGCATTGCGGCGCCGTACATGCAGCGCTGTTCATGGACCGCCATGGCGAATTGCTGCTCGGCCGCGAAGACATCGGCCGGCACAACGCCCTCGACAAGCTGATCGGCGCACTGCTGCGCCAAGGCATCGACAGCCAGGGCGGCCTGGCCATCGTCACCAGCCGCTGCAGCCTGGAGCTGATCCAGAAGGTGCTGCGTGCCGGCATCCAGACCCTGGTCAGCCTGTCGGCGCCCACCGGCCTTGCCCTGCAATGGGCGCGCAAGCACAACCTCAACCTCATCCATTTGCCCAAGCACAGCGCACCGCGGGTCTACAGCCCAGCGGCGGAGTCGTAACAGCCGTGACCTCGTACCAGCCCCTTCCGGACAACGCCCCAGCCTCCACCCCTCGCTACAAGCCCTACCACGGCCCCGCCGGTGGCTGGGGTGCACTGCGCAGCGTGGCCAAGGCCTGGGTCGGCAGCGACAACGCGCTAAAGAACATTCGCGCCCTGCTCAAAACCAACCAGAATGGCGGCTTCGACTGCCCCGGCTGCGCCTGGGGCGACTCGCCGGAAAGCGGCATGGTCAAGTTCTGCGAAAACGGCGCCAAGGCGGTGAACTGGGAGGCGACCAAGCGCCGCGTGGATGCGGCCTTCTTTGCCCGCTATAGCGTCACGTCGCTGCTACAACAGAGCGACTACTGGCTGGAATACCAAGGCCGTTTGACCGAGCCAATGGTCTACGACGCCCCCAGCGATCGCTACCAACCCATCAGCTGGGATGCTGCCTTCGCCCTGATCGCCCGCGAGCTGAACAAACTGGCCACCCCTGACCAGGCCGAGTTCTATACCTCGGGGCGCGCCAGCAACGAAGCGGCCTACCTGTACCAGCTTTTCGTGCGTGCTTACGGCACCAACAACTTCCCCGACTGCTCGAACATGTGCCACGAAGCCAGTGGCGTTGCCCTGGGGCAGAGCGTCGGGGTCGGCAAGGGCACCGTCACCTTCGACGACTTCGAGCATGCTGATGCGATTTTCGTCTGGGGCCAGAACCCTGGCACCAACCACCCACGCATGCTCGACCCGCTGCGCGATGCGGTTAAGCGTGGCGCCCAGGTGGTGTGTATCAACCCGCTCAAGGAACGTGGCCTTGAGCGCTTCCAGCACCCGCAGAACCCGCTGGAGATGCTCACCAACAGCGACCGGCCGACCAACACCGCCTTCTTCCGCCCGGCGCTGGGCGGCGACATGGCAATGCTGCGCGGCATGGCCAAGTTCGTCCTGCAGTGGGAACGCGAGGCCCAGGCCAACGGCGAACCGGCCGTGTTCGATCACGCGTTCATCGCTGAACATGGCCATGGCGTCGACGAGTACCTGGCAGTGGTGGATGCCACACCATGGGAACACATCCAGGCACAGTCTGGCCTGACACTGGCGGATATCGAGCTGGCCGCGCGCATGTACTGCCGCGGCAAACGGGTGATCATGTGCTGGGCAATGGGCATCACCCAGCACCGCCACTCGGTGCCGACCATCCAGGAAATCGTCAACCTGCAGATGCTGCGCGGCAACATTGGCGCACCAGGCGCAGGCCTGTGCCCGGTACGCGGGCACAGCAACGTGCAGGGTGACCGCACCATGGGCATCAACGAACGCCCACCGGTCGCGCTGCTGGATGCCATCGAGAAACGCTTCGGCTTCCCCGTACCGCGGCACAACGGCCACAACACCGTCGAAGCGATCCACGCCATGCTGGATGGCCGATCCAAGGTATTCATCGGTCTTGGCGGCAACTTCGCCCAAGCCACGCCAGACACCGAACGTACCGCCCAGGCGCTGCGAAATTGCGAACTGACCGTGCACATCAGCACCAAGCTCAACCGCAGCCACCTGGTGCATGGCAAGCAGGCGCTGATCCTGCCGTGCCTTGGCCGCACCGACATCGACCTGCAAGCCGACGGGCCGCAGGCTGTCACGGTGGAAGACTCGTTCAGCATGGTCCATGCCTCAAACGGGCAGCTGAAGCCTCTGTCCTCACAGATGCGCTCGGAACCGGCAGTGGTAGCCGGCATTGCCGCTGCCACCTTGGGCAAGCAACCGGTGGACTGGCACTGGTTGGTGGCCGACTACGACCGTATTCGCGACCTGATCGGCGATACCATCGCGGGCTTCAGTCATTTCAACCAGCGCCTGCAACACCCCGGCGGCTTCTACCTGGGTAACAGCGCCGCCAGCCGCGAGTGGAAGACCAGCACCGGCCGCGCCAACTTCAAGGCCAACCTGCTGCCGGATACGTTGCTCGACGAGCGCGTGCGCGCCAGCGGCCAACTGCCGGATCTGATCATGCAATCGATGCGTTCGCACGATCAGTACAACACCACCATCTACGGCCTGGACGACCGCTATCGTGGTGTGCGCGGCCAGCGCGAGGTGCTGTTTGCCAACGAAGCCGACATCATCCGCCTGGGCTTCCAGCCGGGGCAGAAAGTGGACATCGTCTCGTTGTGGGGGGATGGGCATGTGCGCCGGGTGCAGGGCTTCACCCTGCTGGCCTTCGATATCCCGGCCGGGCAGGCGGCGGCGTACTACCCCGAGGTGAACCCGCTGGTGCCGCTGGAGAGTATTGGCGATGGCAGCCATACGCCAACCTCGAAGTTCATCGCCATCAAACTGGAGCGGGCGCTGGACGGCGGGCGTATCCTGTAAAAACGAAAAAAGCCCTGTTCCGTAACGGTTCAGGGCTTTGTCATAAACATCTCAGACACCCGAAAATCGATAAAGTTTCACAGCAAATACAGTAACTTAGAGAATTGTGTACAACTCGTGTTACTCGTCGGATTTCCATTGCCAGCCACGCTCGATAGCCTCACATTCGCCTCGTCATCCTTATGAGGCTCTCTTGATGAAGAAGTACTCCTCGATTCTGTTGTTGTCTTTTAGCTTGCTCAGCGGCGTGGCCATGGCAGGCGGCACCACCGAGGCCGGCATTGGCGGCGCATTGGGTGGGGTACTGGGCTCAGTGGTGGGCAACTCCATCGGTGGTAGCACCGGTGGCGCCATTGGTGCCGGTCTTGGCGGCGCAGCCGGCGGTGCCTTGGGCGCCGACAAGCGCCAGCGCGGTGAGGCCGCTATCGGCGGCGCACTGGGCGCTGCAGGCGGTAACGTGGTGGGGCGCTCGGTGGGCGGCACCACCGGTAGCTACATTGGCGCGGCAGCCGGCGGTGGTGCCGGTGGCGCACTGGGTAACTACATGGGCAAGGAGGCCGACAGGGACGACTACCACGATGGCCGCCGTTACCGTCGTGGCTACGACGACGACCGTCGCCACTGGGACCGTGGCCACCACTACGGCCACCGCAAGCACAAGCGCCACTGGCGCGACTAATGCCTGAGGGCCTCGCCCCGGCAACAAAAGCCCCGCCCCCTGCCGGCGGGGCTTTTTTATACCTGTGGTTCCAGCACCAGGCCGGACAGGATCACCTGCAGCGCCTCTGGCAGCGTCACAGGCCGGCCACTGGCACGTTCGATGAACACCTGCACCACCGTGCCTGCCGCGCACGCCTCCGGCTCGCCTGGGCGGAACAGCGCCAGGCGGTACTCCACCGTACTGCCCGCCAGGCGCGTCACGCCCAAGCCCACCTCCAGCACATCCGGGAAGCCCGGCAGCGCGTAGAAGTCCGCCGCCGAACTGACCACGAAGGCCGCCAGTTCACCGTCACGCAGGTCCAGCTCGGCCTGCTCTACAAGAAACGCTTGAATGGCCGTTTCGAAGAAGCCATGCACGGTGGCGCCGGCGATATGGCCGTTCAGGTCGTTGTCCTGAGGGCGGGTAAGGATGGGGTGGAAGTGGGAGAAGGCAGTGCGCTGAGGGGATTCGGTCATCTGTCTGGCTCTAGTCTTCGCAATTGGTGCTGACAGTGAAACAGAAAATCCAGCTTTGCGCTGCCTGAGCTCCCACAATGACCGCACCGGTCTGCAGAAACAAAAAAGCCGCCCCTAAGGGCGGCTCTCTCGTTGCGCGGGTTCAGCTTACAGCTGTGGACCAGCAGCCTTGATGGCGTCGGAAACTTCAAACTTCTTGAAGTTTTCGATGAACAGCTTGGCCAGGCCTTTGGCGGCCTCGTCGTAGGCCGCTTTGTCAGCCCAGTTGGTGCGCGGGTTGAGCAGCTCGGTTTCAACGCCCGGAACGGCCTTAGGCACGTCCAGGTTGATGATGTCCAGGTGCTCGGTTTCAGCACCGATCAGCGCGCCGCTCTGGATCGCAGCGATCACGGCACGGGTAGTCGGGATGCTGAAGCGCTTGCCAACGCCGTAGCCACCGCCGGTCCAGCCGGTGTTGACCAGGTAGACCTTGGAGTTGAAGCCGTTGATACGCTTGATCAGCAGCTCGGCATACTCGCCAGCCGGGCGCGGGAAGAACGGTGCGCCGAAGCAGGTGGAGAAGGTCGACTTGATGCCGCCGCCCGAACCCATTTCGGTCGAACCGACCAACGCGGTGTAGCCGGACAGGAAGTGGTAGGCCGCCTGCTCGTTGTTCAGGATCGAAACCGGTGGCAGAACACCGGTCAGGTCGCAGGTCAGGAAGATGACTGCGTTAGGCTCGCCGCCCAGGTTCGCTTCGGAACGCTTGGCAACGTGCTCCAGCGGGTAGGCCGCACGGCTGTTCTGGGTCAGGCTGACATCGGTGTAGTCGGCGTGCTTGTTGGCGTCGAGCACGACGTTTTCCAGCACCGCACCGTGCTTGATGGCTTTCCAGATGACCGGCTCGTTCTTCTCGGACAGGTCGATGCACTTGGCGTAGCAGCCGCCTTCCATGTTGAAGACAACGCCTTCGCCCCAACCGTGCTCGTCGTCACCGATCAGGTAACGGCTTTCGTCGGCCGACAGGGTGGTCTTGCCAGTACCGGACAGGCCGAAGAACAGGGTCACATCGCCTTCTTCGCCGATGTTGGCCGCGCAGTGCATCGGCAGCACGTCGGCAGCCGGCAGCAGGAAGTTCTGTACCGAGAACATGGCTTTTTTCATTTCGCCGGCGTAGCGCATGCCAGCGATCAGCACCTTCTTCTGGGCGAAGTTGATGATCACGCAACCATCGGAATTGGTGCCGTCACGCTCAGGCTCGCACACGAAGTTGGCGACGTTCAGGACCTGCCACTGGTCGCGACCAGCCGGGTTGAACTGCTCCGGGTTGATGAACAGGCAACGGCCGAACAGGTTCTGCCAGGCAGTCTGGGTGGTCATCTTAACCGGCAGGTAGTGTTCGGCGGCCGCCCCTACGTGAACGTAGGAAACGAAGTGATCCTGGGCGTTGTTGAACGCCTCGACGCGGTCCCACAGGGCATCGAACTTGTCGGCCGGGAACTTGCGGTTGATCGGGCCCCAGGAAATGGCGTCCTGGGTGGAAGGTTCTTCGACGATGAAACGGTCAGCCGGCGAACGGCCAGTACGGTGACCAGTCTCCACGACCAGTGCACCAGTATCGGCTAGTACGCCTTCACCGCGTTGCAGCGCTTCTTTTACCAGCTCATCGACGCTCAGGTCGGTGTACACGGTGTTGTTGGCTTGCGTCATGAGATACCCCATCCGGCCCGAGGCCGAGTGCTCCAAACGTTTTGTAGTTGTCTTGAAAAAACTACTACAGCGAAAAAAGTGGCCGGATTATGCCAGAAACGCCCAAAAAAAGTAGGCCCCTCCTGTCGTAACCGCGCTTTTGCGCAATTCGACAGGAGATTTCCCTGCAATTAAACGTTTCAGTGACGAGTTTCTGAGGCGACGTCCGTGCCACCACCGGCAAACAGTTGCGCCACATCGCTGGCATCGAAGAAATAGCGCTCGTTGCAGAACTGGCAATCGATCTCCACCGTCCCGCCGCATTCTTCCACCAACGCCTTGGCGTCGTGCTCACCCAGGCTGACCAGCGCATTACCGGAGCGCTCGCGCGAGCAGCTGCAATTGAAGCGCAGTGGCTGGATATCGAACAGGCGCACGGCGTCTTCGTGGTACAGGCGGTGCAGCAGGGTTTCATTGTCCAGCGCCCACTCATCAGCCTTGAGCGTGGTGGCCAATGCCACGACGTGCTGCCAGCTTTCTTCACGCTCTTCGTCGTCCGGCTGACGATCACGCGGCAGTTGCTGCAGCAGCAGGCCACGGGCCTTGCCGGCTTCGGCATTGAGCCAGAAGCGGGTATTGAGCTGTTGCGACTGAACGAAGTAGTTGGTGAAGCACTCCGACAGGTTGGCGCCATCGAGGTCCACGGTGCCCTGGTAGCGCTGGCCCTTGACCGGATCGATGGTCAGGGTCAGGTGGCCGTCGGGCATCAACTGCGACAGGGTGGCATCTGCCGGAATCTGGTCTGCCTCGTAACGGGCCATGCCGCGGATGTCGCGGTCACCGGAACATTCCACCATCAGCAGGGGAATCGGCCCTGCGGAACGCGCCTGCAGAATCAGCAGGCCATCGAACTTCAATGCTCCCACCAGCAAGGCGGTGGCGGCCATCAGTTCGCCAAGCAGTGCCTTGACCGGCTGAGGGTACTCATGACGCGCCAGCACCGCAGCGTAGCTGTCGTCGAGAGACACCCACTCGCCGCGCACATCGCGCTCGTCGAAGATGAAACGTTGGGTGAAATCGGTATCAGGCAAATCGCTCATAGGTTTTGGCTATCTAAAAATGGTGACAAAATGGTTACAAGGGTTATCGAAAAACCTGCGAGAACCCGTGACAGAGCGATCACAAGTCGCTCCGATTTCTGTTTGCAATAGAGGTATTTTATGGACAATCGACCACTGTTCCAAGCAAGGTGGTCCTTGGGGCCATTGGCAGCCTGCACGCTGCTACCCATCGCTCTACTGTGTTTCTGGTTATGGCCCATTGGCCAGATCTTGTGCCTGACTTTCGACGAGTGGCTGTTCCACAGCCTCAATGCGCCGCTGGCCGACAGCACTACCTGGCGCTACATCTGGACCGTCGGCAGCCTGCGCCCGTTCGACATCGTTGTCGGTCTGATCCTTCTGGCGGTGCTTATCCGTGGCGACTGGGTGTTCAAGGCCGCTCAAGTTCGCCAGGCCTTTTTCGGCTTTCTGGTCACGCTACTCCTCTTAGTGGTGATTCGTGCGCTGTTTTCCAAGTGGGTGGATGCAGCAGGATGGCAACACAAGAGCCCGTCGATGATGTTTGACGACGTCGTCCACCTCAGTGACTACTACCCGAACCTGGAGGCAGCCTGGGAGCTGAAAGACCGTTCCAGCAAGAGTTTCCCGGGGGATCACGCCTCGGTGTTGCTGATCTGGGCGCTGTTCATGAGCGTGTTCAGCCGCCGGCTGGTGCAGTACCTGGTGATCTGGGGGCTGGCGGTGCTGTTCATGTTGCCGCGCCTGGTGGCCGGTGCTCACTGGGGGCAGGACGACTACATCGGCGGGTTGCTGATGGCGGTGCTGGCGTTGGGCTGGAGCTATTACACGCCGCTGGCGGCCAAGGGTAGCGCAGCGTTGATGCGCTGGACGGCGCCGTTGTTCAACATCGCGGCCAAGCTACCGTTGGTCAGGCGATTGGCGGTTATCCGCTAAATCGTTGGGGCCGCTTTGCGGCCCCATTCAATCAAAGCTCCCATGCAGCTGGTGAATCTGCCGGCGCTGCTTCTTGGTCGGCCGGCCATCGGTGGTCACGCCCATGGCCCCGGTCTTGCGCATTTCAGCTGCCTGCTCGCGCCGGCGCACACTTTCTTCGGTTTCCTCGTATAACGTCTGCGCCTCCGGCGCCCCACGCCGCACCACCGACAACGCCTTCACCACCACGGTGCGTTCGTCAAACCCGGTGCGCAGCACAAATTCGTCCCCTACACGCGGCTCCTTGCCCGGCTTGCAACGCTCGCCCCGGCAATGCACCTTGCCACTCTCGATCGCCGCCTTGGCCAGCGCCCGCGTCTTGTAGAAGCGCGCCGCCCACAGCCACTTGTCCAGACGAACCTTGTCGTCGTCTTCGGCTTTTTGTGCCATCCCGTTACCTCGAACACTGTGTTTCATCGAACTGTACTACCGTAACCAGCGGATGCAAAAAATCCCCGCCGTGCTTACAGTTCACCACCTCATTCGCAGGGTGCGCTTCGTGAAGACATTTGACCATTTGACTGTGATCGGCCTGCGCGAGTGGGTCGCCCTGCCTGACCTCGGCGTGGCCGGGTTGCGCGCCAAGATCGACACCGGCGCCAGTACCTCCAGCCTGCACGCCACCGAGGTGGAACCCTTCGAGCGCGACGGCCAGCCCTGGGTCCGCTTCACGGCGCACCTGGGCTCGGTGGTACAACTGCGTCACCGCCGTTGCGAAGCGCCGCTGGTGACCATGAAAACCATCAAGAGCTCCAACGGCCAGGCCCAGACCCGTTATGTCATCCGCACGTCACTGGCCTTGGGCGATGGTGTCTGGGAAGTGGAGTTCACCCTGGCCTGCCGCAAGAACATGCGCTACCGCCTGTTGCTGGGTTCCAAGGCCCTGATTCACGGCCAGTTGGTGGTCAACCCTGGCCTGAAATACGTACAAGACAAACCGGCCTTTCCGGCCACTCTTTCTCCTGCCACAGGTGCTGCATGAAGATCGCTGTGCTGTCGCGCAATCCGCGTCTGTATTCCACCCGCCGCCTGGTCGAAGCCGGTACCCAGCGCGGTCACGAAATGGTGGTGATCGATACCCTGCGGGCCTACATGAACATTGCCAGCCACAAGCCGCAGATCCACTACCGCGGCAAGCCGCTGGAAGGTTTCGACGCGGTTATCCCGCGTATCGGTGCCTCGGTCACCTTCTACGGCTGCGCAGTCCTGCGCCAGTTCGAGATGATGGGGGTGTATCCGCTCAACGAGTCGGTGGCCATTGCCCGCTCGCGCGACAAACTGCGCTCGTTGCAATTGCTGTCACGACGCGGCATTGGCCTGCCGATCACCGGTTTCGCCCATTCGCCGGACGATATCCCCGACCTGATCCAGATGGTCAATGGTGCCCCGCTGGTGATCAAGGTGCTGGAAGGTACCCAAGGCATTGGTGTGGTGCTGTGTGAAACCACCCAGGCGGCCGAGTCGGTGATCGAGGCGTTCATGGGCCTGAAGCAGAACATCATGGTTCAGGAATACATCAAGGAGGCCGGTGGCGCCGACATTCGCTGCTTCGTGGTGGGCGACAAGGTGATTGCCTCGATGAAGCGCCAGGCCAAGCCGGGCGAGTTCCGCTCCAACCTGCACCGGGGGGGCGTCGCCAGCCTTATCAAGATTACCCCTGAAGAGCGGATTACCGCGATTCGTGCAGCCAAGGTGATGGGGTTGAGTGTGGCGGGTGTGGATATCCTGCGTTCCAACCATGGCCCGCTGGTGATGGAGGTGAACTCGTCACCGGGGCTGGAAGGCATTGAGGTGACCACCGGCAAGAACGTGGCCGGGATGATCATCGAGCACCTGGAGAAGAACGGCGGGCCTAATCAGACCCGGACCAAGGGTAAGGGCTGAAATTGTGGGGCTGCTTTGCAGCCCCAGCAATCACACAGCATTACGCGGTAACAACAACCCTAGCGGCAACCGCACCCGCGCCTCGATCCCACCACCGGACCGGTTGCGCAGCTCTACATTCCCGCCATGCTGCGCCGCGATCCGCTTGACGATCGCCAGCCCCAGCCCGGTGCCCTTGCCACCCCGCGCCCGGTCACCACGAATGAACGGGTTGAAGATGGTCTCCAGCTCCGATTCGTCGATCCCTGTGCCACGGTCCAGCACGCTCAGCACCACATACGGCGCACTCTCGTCACCCGACACATAGGCCGCCACCTCGACCCCTTTGCCAGCGTGGTGAAGCGCATTGCCGATCAGGTTGCCCAACATGCGCTTGAGCGAAACCCGGCGCAGCGGAAATGGCGGAATAGGCTCCAGGCAAAGGCGCACACGTTCTTCCGGCTGGTTGTACGGCGCCACCACTTCGCGCACAAGGTCCGCCAGGTCGACCTCTTCTACCGGCTCGTCACGGCCATCGCGGATAAAGGCCAGGAACTGATCGAGGATGGCGTCCATGTCTTCAATATCGCGGACCATGTCCTCGCTCAAGTCGCTGTCGCTGTTCAGCAGTGACAGCGACAGGCGCAAACGGGTCAGCGGTGTGCGCAGGTCATGGGAAACCCCGGCCAGCATCAGCTCACGCTCGCGCCCGGCCTGCTCGACGTCCTCGGCCATCTGGTTGAAGGCCTTGTACACCTCGGTCATTTCGCTGGGCGTATCGCTGATCGGCAGGCGCACGCTGCGCCCCTGGCCCAGCTGACGAGCGGCGAACACCAGGCGCTTGAGCGGCTGGTTCAACTGGCGCACGAAAATCCACGCCGAAGCGGTGGACAGCAGGCCAATGGCCAGGAACCAGCCCAGTACGTTCCAGATTTTCTGCCCGCGCAGCGGGTGCGGGTACAGCGGCACTTTCAGCCAGCCGGGGCCCAGGCTTGGCGCATTGACCCACAACGCCGGTGGCGCGTGAATGCGCAGCCGAACCTCGGTGTCCTCGCCCAGCTCCGCCTGCATCTGCCGCTGGTAGATCTCGCTGTAGGGCCAGTGCTGTTCACCCTCGGGCACACCCGAGCCGGTCACGCGGATAAGGCCAGCCGCCTCGGCAATCTTGTCGCGGTTTTCTTCGTCGGCAGCCCAATAGGCACGCAAGGTCAGCGCCACACCGTGGCTGTACTGACGGTCGACCAGCACGTCCTCGTTCATCAGCAGGTAGACCAGGGTCAAGGCCTTGCTGAACAGGACCACGATCAACACCAGCCACAGGGTGCGGGCGAAGAAGCTTTGCGGAAACCAGAGCGGGGTTTTCATCGACGGCCAGGCATCATTTACCGGCGTTTCCGTCTGGCACGAACACGTAGCCCACGCCCCAGACGGTCTGGATGTAACGCGGCTTGGACGGGTCCGGCTCGATCATGCGGCGCAGGCGCGAGATCTGCACGTCGATGGAGCGCTCCAGTGCATCCCACTCGCGGCCACGGGCCAGGTTCATCAGCTTGTCACGGGTCAGCGGTTCGCGGGCGTGCATCACCAAGGCCTTGAGCACGGCGAACTCACCGGTGGTGAGCATGTGCACTTCATCGCCACGCTTGAGTTCGCGGGTAGCCAGCGACAGCTCGTAATCACCGAAAGTGACCGATTCGTCTTCGCTACCCGGTGCCCCCGGTACAGCGGGAGCCTGCCGGCGCAGCACGGCCTTGACACGGGCCATCAGCTCGTCCGGGTTGAACGGCTTGCCCAGGTAGTCGTCGGCGCCCAGCTCCAGGCCTTTGATACGGCTCAACTCATCGCCTTTTGCGGTGAGCATGATGATCGGGATCTGGTTGTTCTGCTGGCGCAGGCGCTTGCATGCGGACAGGCCATCTTCGCCCGGCAGCATCAGGTCGAGCACCACCAGGTTGAACACCTCGCGCTGCAGCAGGCGGTCCATCTGTTCGGTATTGGGCACTGCACGGGCACGGTAGCCCTTGCTGGTGAAGAAACGTTCCAGCAGGCTGCTTAGCCCCGGGTCGTCGTCGACGATGAGAATCTTGTCACCTTCAGCGGTGTTTGCGGTGCCGGTCATGAATAACTCCTCTGATATCGCCGCGCATTATGGCGTAGCCATTGCTGCACGTTGCGTGAGCATTGTTAGCAGATTTTTCCCCGGACGCCAGTTCCGGCTGGCCGGGCGCCATCACCGCAAGCCGTTTGCGATGGGTATAATGCGCGGCTTTCCTCCAGCGCCGCCGGGCGAAAAGCCCACAGGCGACCCCCGTATTCACAAATGTCAGGTGGTTTACATGGACAGCATCAACAGCCGTATCGCCGAGGAACTGGGCGTACGCCCCCAGCAGGTCGAGGCGGCCGTGGGCCTGTTGGACGAAGGCTCGACCGTGCCTTTCATCGCCCGTTATCGCAAGGAAGTGACCGGTAGCCTGGACGACACCCAACTGCGCCATCTGGAAGAGCGCCTGCGCTACCTGCGCGAACTCGACGAGCGCCGCGCCAGCATCCTGTCCAGCATCGAGGAACAAGGCAAGCTGACCCCGGAGCTGGCCCGCGAAATCAAGCTGGCCGACACCAAGACCCGCCTCGAAGACCTGTACCTGCCGTACAAGCAAAAGCGCCGCACCAAGGGCCAGATCGCCCTGGAAGCCGGCCTGGGCGAACTGGCCGACGGCCTGTTCAACGACCCGACCCTGGCACCGGAAAGCGAAGCCGCACGCTTCGTCAACGCCGAAAAAGGCGTGGCCGACGTCAAGGCTGCGCTGGAAGGCGCCAAGTACATCCTGATGGAGCGTTTCGCCGAAGACGCCTCGCTGCTCGAAAAACTGCGCAACTTCCTCAAGCAGGAGTCGGTGCTCAGCGCCCGCGTGGTAGCTGGCAAGGAAGAAGAAGGCGCCAAGTTCCGCGACTACTTCGCCCACGACGAACCGCTGCGCACCGCCCCGTCACACCGCGCCCTGGCAATCTTCCGCGGGCGCAACGAAGGCGTGCTGAGCGCCTCGCTGAAAGTGGGCGAAGAGCTGCCTGGCACCCTGCACCCGTGCGAAGTGATGATCGGCAACCACGTCGGCATCGAAAACCGCAGCCGCCCGGCCGACAAGTGGCTGGGAGAGGTGGTGCGCTGGACCTGGAAGGTCAAGCTGTACACCCACCTGGAAACCGACCTGTTCGGCGAGTTGCGCGACAACGCCGAAGGCGAGGCGATCAACGTGTTCGCCCACAATCTGCACGACCTGCTGCTGGCCGCCCCGGCCGGCCCGCGCGCCACCCTGGGCTTCGACCCGGGCCTGCGCACCGGCTGCAAGATCGCCGTGGTCGATGCCACCGGCAAGCTGCTGGACCACACCACGGTCTACCCGCACGCGCCGAAAAATGACTGGGACCGCACCCTGTCCATCATGGCCGCGCTGTGCGCCAAGCACTCGGTGGAGCTGGTCGCCATCGGCAACGGCACCGCCAGCCGCGAAAGCGACAAGCTGGTGGCCGAGCTGGTCAAAAAATACCCAGCGTTGAAAATCACCAAAATCATGGTCTCCGAAGCCGGTGCTTCGGTGTACTCGGCGTCGGAACTGGCCGCCCGCGAGTTCCCGGACCTGGACGTGTCGATCCGAGGCGCCGTGTCGATCGCCCGCCGCCTGCAGGACCCACTGGCAGAGCTGGTGAAGATCGACCCGAAATCCATCGGTGTCGGCCAGTACCAGCACGACGTGTCCCAGTTGAAACTGGCGCGTAGCCTGGATGCCGTGGTCGAGGACTGCGTGAACGCCGTGGGCGTGGACGTGAACACCGCCTCGGTGGCGCTGCTGACCCGTATTTCCGGCCTTAACGCCACGCTGGCGCAGAATATCGTCGCCCACCGCGATGCCAACGGCCCGTTCGCTACCCGTGCAGCCCTGAAAAAGGTCAGCCGCCTCGGTGAGAAAACCTTCGAACAAGCCGCCGGCTTCCTGCGTGTGATGAACGGCGACAACCCGCTGGACGCCTCTGCAGTACACCCCGAGGCCTACCCGCTGGTGCAACGCATTGCCGCCGACACCGACCGCGACATCCGTTCGCTGATCGGCGACAGCAGCTTCCTCAAGCGCCTGGACCCGAAAAAGTTCACCGACGAAACCTTCGGCCTGCCGACCGTCACCGACATCCTGCAGGAGCTGGACAAGCCGGGCCGCGACCCACGCCCCGAGTTCAAGACCGCCACCTTCCAGGACGGCGTTGAAGACCTCAAGGACCTGGAGCCGGGCATGATCCTCGAAGGCGTGGTCACCAACGTCACCAACTTTGGCGCCTTCGTCGACATCGGCGTACACCAGGACGGCCTGGTGCACATCTCGGCGCTGTCGGAAAAGTTCGTCAAGGACCCGCGTGAAGCGGTCAAGGCTGGCGACGTGGTCAAGGTCAAGGTCATGGAAGTGGACATCCCGCGCAAGCGCGTCGGCCTGTCCATGCGCATGAGCGACACACCGGGCGAAAAGGTCGAAGGCAACCGCGGCGGCAACCGTGGCAATGGCGGCAACCGTCAGCAGCAGGCCCCGCGCCAGCGTGAAACCGCCACTGCCGCACCGGCCAACAACGCCATGGCCGCCCTGTTCGCCAACGCCAAGCAGCTGAAGAAGAAGTGATGGACGTACCACGCGAATACGTCGAGAGCGCCTTCAGCCAACTGCTGGGCTGCCGCCTGCAACGCCTGGAAACCGGTGTTGCCGAGGTAGCCCTGGCGCTTGAGCCGCACTTGCGCAACCGGGGCCAGAAGCTGCACGGCGGGGCGATCTTCAGCCTGGTGGACATCGCCATGGGCCTGGCCTGCTCGGCCAACCATGGCTTTGACCGGCAAAGCGTCACCATCGAGTGCAAGATCAACTACATGCGCGCCGTCAGTGACGGCGAAGTGCTGTGTACCGCCCGCGTGCTGCACGCCGGGCGGCGTACCCTGGTGGTCGACGCTGACGTAGTCCAGGGCGACAAACTGGTGGCAAAAGCGCAAGGAACCTTCGCGGTTCTCTAGCTCACCAAGCTGTATCTGCGGTATTTTCAGCAGTGCGCTGGCACTGCTGGAACCGCGTAAACCAGGCGACAACGCCAGTTCCTTTCTTCCTACCCTTGTAGACCGTTATCTCTACCCCCATATTGGGGCGACTGACGCGTGAAGGAATACATCTTGAGCGACCTCCTCAACCGCCGCCTGAGCCTGCTCGGCGCCAATCTCTCCCTGCTCAAGCAGTGCCTGCACGGTATTGAGCGCGAATGCCTGCGCGTGACCGACGAAGGTCGCCTGGCCCAGACCCCGCACCCGGAAGCCCTGGGGTCGGCGCTGACCAACGAGCAGATCACTACCGATTATTCCGAGTCGCTGCTGGAGTTCATCACCCCAGCCCTGCCCGACCCGGCCAAGGTGCTCGAAAGCCTCGAACAGACCCACCGCTTCGTCTACAGCAAGCTGGGCGACGAATACCTGTGGAGCCCGTCGATGCCGTGCACGCTGCCGGCCGAAGAGGACATCCCGATCGCCGAGTACGGCAGCTCGAACATCGGCAAGCTCAAGCACGTGTACCGCAAAGGCCTGGCCCTGCGCTACGGTCGCACCATGCAGTGCATCGCCGGTATTCATTACAATTTCTCACTGCCCGAAGCCCTGTGGCCGCTGCTGCGCGAAGCCGAAGGCAGCACTGAAGACAACCGCGACTACCAGTCGTCGGCTTACATCGCCCTGATCCGCAATTTCCGCCGCTACAGCTGGCTGCTGATGTACCTGTTCGGCGCTTCGCCAGCCCTGGACAAAGGCTTCCTGCGTGGCCGCCCGCACCAGCTCGAAGAGCTGGACGCCGAAACCCTGTTCCTGCCCTACGCCACCAGCCTGCGCATGAGTGACCTGGGCTATCAGAGCAACGCCCAGGCCGGACTCACGCCGTGCTACAACAACCTGGCCAGCTACACCGACAGCCTGCGCAAGGCAGTCGGCACGCCCTACCCGCCATACGTTGAAGTGGGCACGCACGTGGACGGCGAGTGGGTGCAGCTGAACACCAACATCCTGCAGATCGAAAACGAGTACTACTCGAACATTCGCCCCAAACGGGTCACCTACACCGGCGAACGGCCGATCCAGGCCCTGACCTCGCGTGGCGTGCAGTACGTGGAAGTGCGTTGCCTGGACATCAACCCGTTCCTGCCGGTAGGCATCGACCTGCCTGAGGCACGCTTCCTCGATGCATTCCTGCTGTTCTGCGCACTGGAAGACAGCCCGCAGCTGGACAACGGCGAATGCGGCCAGTGCACCGGCAACTTCCTGACCGTGGTCAAGGAAGGCCGCCGCCCGGGCCTGGAGCTGCACCGCAATGGCCAGCCGATCAGCCTGAAAGACTGGGCCAGCGAACTGATTCAGCGTATTCGACCGTTGGCCGATCTGCTCGACCAGGCGCAAGGTGGTGAGGATCACGCCAAGGCCCTGGATGCGCAGCAGGCCAAGGTCGACGATGCTTCGCTGACCCCGTCGGCCCAAGTGCTGGCACGCATGACCGAACACGACGAAAGCTTCGTCCAGTTCTCTCTGCGCCAAAGCCGGATCCACGCCGACACGTTCCGCGAGCAGCCTCTGAGCAACGAGCAACAGCAGGCGTTCGAAACACTGGCCCGTGAATCGCTTGCCAAGCAGTCCGAGCTGGAACAGGAAGAAGTCGGTGACTTCGACTTGTTCGTCGGTGCCTACCAGGCCAGTATCCTGGCGATCAGCAACTGATGACCCGTACCGCCACCCCGCGCAAGCCGCGCGCCAGCAGCCAGGCTAGAATCGAAGCGATCCTGACGGCTGCACGCGAGTTGCTGGCAGAGCAAGGGGTGGCGGCACTGTCCATCTACAGCGTGGCCGAACGGGCACAGATTCCGCCGTCGTCGGTGTATCACTTCTTCGCCAGCGTGCCAGCGTTGCTGGAAGCACTGACTGCCGACATACACCGGGCCTTTCGCGAAGCACTGAGTGCACCGATCGACAGCAGCGCGTTCAGCACCTGGCACGAACTGTCACGGCTCATCGAAGAACGCATGCTGTGTATCTATAACCAAGATGCTGCGGCGCGGCAGCTAATCCTGGCCCAGCATGGGCTGAGCGAAGTGGTGCAGGCCGATCGGCAGCACGACATGGAACTGGGCGACTTGATGCACAAGTTGTTCGACCAGCATTTTCACCTGCCGGTGATGCCACTGGATGTGGATGTGTTTGCCCTGGCCATGGAACTGAGCGACCGGGTGTATGCGCGATCGGTGCAGTTGCACGAGGCGATTACGCCGCGTATGGCCGAAGAGGGCAAGCGGGTGTGCGAGGCGTATCTGGGGTTGTATCTGCCGCCGTTTCTGGCCAAGCGTTCCAGCTGAAAATGATCGGGGCCGCGTTGCGGCCCTTCGCGGGCGTGCCCGCAAAGGGCTGCAAAGCAGCCCCATTGGCCTATTTTCATCACAGCTTGGCGATAGACACTTCAGTCGATTTCACGAAAGCAATCACTTCGCTGCCAACCTGCAATTCCAGCTCCCTCACAGAACGGGTGGTGATGACCGAAGTCACGATCCCCGAGGCGGTCTGCACGTCGATTTCCGACAATACCGGGCCTTCGAGGATTTCTTTCACAGTGCCTTTGAACTGGTTACGGACGTTGATGGCTTTGATAGTCATGATTTGATTCCTTCTCGTTGGCTTCAGTCTGGTAAGTGAGTCAGTGCGCCCAACGCAACTGCGTGGGCAGAGGGGCTACAGGGTCCGGCTCGGGCGCAGTGCCCGGGGCCGACAGAACGCGGTTGAGCACTTCGCTTTCCAGCGCAGCCAGGCGGTGCGAACCACGCGCCCGAGGCCGTGCCAGGTCGACAGTGAGATCGAGCCCGACCTCGCCGTCCTCGATCAGGATCACCCGGTCAGCCACGGCAACCGCTTCGCTGACATCATGGGTAACCAACAGCACGGTGAAGCCATGCTGACGCCAGAGGCGCTCGATCAGTTGCTGCATCTCGATCCGGGTCAACGCATCCAGTGCACCGAGCGGCTCGTCCAGCAGCAGCAGACGCGGCTGGTGGATCAGCGCCCGGGCCAAGGCCACGCGCTGCTTCTGGCCACCCGAAAGCGCGGCCGGCCATTCATTGGCGCGGTCAGCCAGGCCTACCGCCTCCAGCGCTTCCAGCGCACGCGGGCGCCAGTCGCCAGACAGGCCCAGGCCAACGTTGTCGATCACCTTCTTCCAGGGCAGCAGCCGTGCGTCCTGGAACATCAGGCGGGTTTCCTCACGGGCCTCTTCCAGCGGCGCAGCACCGGCCAGCAGTTGGCCGGCGGTGGGTTGATCGAGCCCGGCCAGCAGGCGCAGCAAGGTGCTCTTGCCGCAGCCGCTGCGGCCAACGATGGCAACGAACTGACCGGCCGGAATATGCAGGTCGATACCTTTCAGCACTTCGCGCTGGCCAAAGGTCTTGCGCAGGCCGTTGGAGGCCAGCGGGATGCCACGCAGCAGGCGAGGCGGTTGTTCCTTGAGCACGGTCATGCGCCCTCCTTCCTGGCTACTTGATAGGCCGGGTGCCAGCGCAACCACACACGCTCCAGGCCGCGAGCGGCGAGGTCGGCAAGCTTGCCAAGCACGGCGTACAAGACGATGGCCAGTACCACCACGTCGGTCTGCAGGAACTCTCGGGCATTCATTGCCAGGTAACCGATGCCGGCGTTGGCCGAGATGGTTTCCGCCACGATCAAGGTCAGCCACATGAAGCCCAGCGCGAAGCGCACACCCACCAGAATCGATGGCAGCGCCCCCGGCAGGATCACCTGGCGGAACAGGCTGAAGCCGGACAAGCCATAGCTGCGCGCCATTTCCACCAATGCCGGGTCGACATTACGAATGCCGTGGTAGGTGTTCAGGTAAATCGGGAACAACGTGCCCAGCGCGACCAGGAAAATCTTTGCCGACTCGTCGATACCGAACCACAGGATCACCAGCGGGATCAGCGCCAGGTGTGGCACGTTGCGGATCATCTGCACCGAGCTGTCGAGCAGGCGTTCGCCCCAGTTCGACAGGCCGGTGATGAATCCCAGCACCAGGCCGATGCTGCCGCCGATGGCAAAGCCCAGACCGGCACGCCAGCCACTGATGGCCAGGTGGGTCCAGATATCACCGCTGCGCACCAGCTCGACACCGGCGCTGACCACAGCGCTGGGTGCCGGCAGAATGCGCGTCGACAGCCAGCCAGCGCTGACCGCCAGCTGCCAGGCTGCCAACAGCAGTACCGGCAGCGCCCACGGCGCCAGGCGCTGGGCCAGGTTGGAAGAAGTTGCACGACTCATGGCCCGGCCCTCAGCTCTGCGACACGGACTTGGGCAGGATGTCGTTGGCCACCATCTCGCCGAACGGGCTTACGTAGCCGCCGGTTTTCGGTTGCTCCGGGCGTTGCACATCGAGGTGCGGGAACAGCAGTTCGGCAACCCGGTACGACTCTTCCAGGTGTGGATAACCCGAGAAGATGAAGGTATCGATACCCAGCTCGGCGTATTCCTTGACCCGTGCCGCCACAGTCGGGCCATCGCCCACCAGTGCGGTACCGGCGCCGCCGCGGACCAGGCCAACACCTGCCCACAGGTTGGGGCTGACTTCCAGGTTGTCACGGTTGCCGCCGTGCAGGGCAGCCATGCGCTGCTGGCCCACCGAATCGAAGCGCGACAGCGAGGCCTGGGCACGGGCGATGGTGTCGTCGTCCAGGTGCGAGATCAGCTTGTCGGCGGCGGCCCAGGCTTCTTCGTTGGTTTCACGCACGATCACGTGCAGGCGGATGCCGAAGCGCACTTCACGGCCTTGGGCAGCAGCCTTTTCACGCACCTGGGCGATTTTCTCGGCAACGGCTGCCGGTGGCTCGCCCCAGGTCAGGTACAGCTCGACTTGTTCGGCGGCGAGGTCCTGAGCGGCTTCGGACGAACCGCCGAAGTACAGTGGCGGACGTGGCTGCTGAATAGGTGGGTAGAGCAGCTTGGCGCCCTTCACCTGGATGTGCTTGCCGTCGTAATCGACGTTTTCGCCCTCCAGCACCTTGCGCCAGATACGGGTGAACTCGACCGAGGCTTCGTAGCGTTCCTGGTGGTTCAGGTGCAGGCCATCACCGGCCAGTTCGTCCGGGTCGCCACCGGTGACCAGGTTGAACAGGGCACGGCCATTGGACAGGCGGTCCAGCGTTGCCGCCTGGCGTGCTGCCACGGTTGGCGAAATGATGCCGGGGCGCAGGGCTACCAGGAATTTCAGGCGCTGGGTCACAGGGATCAGCGACGCGGCCACCAGCCAGGAGTCCTCGCAGGAACGGCCGGTAGGGATCAGCACCCCACCAAAACCAAGGCGGTCGGCGGCCTGGGCGATCTGCTGCAGGTAGCCGTGGTCGACCGCACGTGCGCCGTCGGAAGTGCCCAGGTACTTGCCGTCACCGTGGGTTGGGAGGAACCAGAAAATGTTAAGGCTCATTGGAGTTGTCTCCTCAAGGGTGGCTCAGCCAGGGCGGCGCCCCGGCGCAGGCGAATCAATCAAGGCGCGCTAGCGACCTTGGCCGGGGGTGTCCAGATCACGTCCTTGATGCTCAGCGGCTTGGGTATCAGCTTGAGCGCCTGGAAGGTGTCGGCGATCTTCTGTTGCGCAGCCACTACCTCGGGGGTGAGCGGCGCAGCGCCGTAGCCTTGGCGTTTGACCGAGGTCAGGGTGATGTTGGCGGGCAGGCCGAGCAGCGGTGCGACCTGGTCGGTCACTTCTTGCGGGTTGGCCTGGGACCACTCGCCCACGGCGCGCACTTCCTCGATCACGGTGTTGATCACCGCCGGGTGCTGGGTGGCGTAGTTGCGGGTGGCCAGGTAGAACTGGTGGTTGTCGACCAGGCCCTTGCCGTCACGCAGGGTGCGTGCCTGCAACTGCTGTTCGGCAGCGGCCTGGTAAGGGTCCCAGATCACCCAGGCATCCACGCTGCCACGTTCGAAGGCGGCACGGGCATCGGCTGGCGGCAGGTACACGGGCTGGATGTCGCTGTACTTCAGGCCAGCATCTTCCAGAGCACGAACCAGCAGGTAGTGCACGTTGGAGCCTTTGTTGAGGGCGACTTTCTTACCCTTGAGGTCTTTGACCGACTGGACTGGCGAACCCTTCGGTACCAGGATCGCTTCGCTGTGCGGTGCTGGCGGCTCGTAGGCCACGTAGAGCAGATCGGCACCAGCGGCCTGGGCAAATACGGGCGGGGTCTCGCCGGTGACGCCAAAATCAATAGAACCGACGTTCAGCCCTTCAAGCAACTGCGGGCCACCGGGGAATTCGGTCCACTGCACCTGCACGCCCTGCTCGGCCAGGCGCTTTTCCAGCGTGCCCTTGGCCTTGAGCAGCACCAGGGTGCCGTATTTCTGGTAACCGATACGCAGGCTTTCGGCCTGGGCTTGGGTAATGGCGCCGAAGGACACAGCCGCCGCAAACAGGGCGACCAGACCGCGACGCAAGAAGACTGTGCGCATGGCGCTCTCCTGTACGTTTGGGTTCGGGTTGCACCTGCTTGCCTCGTTGTCGGGCGAGTAAGGTGGTGAAGCGGGTTGGGCCGGTCAGATGCTCCAGCGAGCGCTGATCAGGCGTTCATTCAGTACGCCGGGGGCCACGGGGCTTGGCCGGCGGGCCAAGGCAACATGGAAGGTTTCCAGCGAGTCCAGCAGGCGTTCTTCCAGCGCCGGTGCCAGCTGCGCGGGTTTGGAGCCTTCTGCGTAAGCCACCTGGCTGTCATCGGCGAAGATCCCTTGCAGGGTCTCTTGAGCCTTGAGTGCCGACAGCACGGGTTTCAATGCGTAGTCCACTGCCAGCATGTGGGCGATGCTGCCGCCCGTGGCGATCGGCAAAACGATCTTGTGCGCCAGAGCGCGTTCGGGCAGCAGGTCGAGCAGTGTTTTCAGGGCGCCGGCAAACGAGGCCTTGTAAACCGGGGTGGAAACGATCAGGCCATCGGCCTGGGCTACCAACTGTTGGAAGTGCTGCACCTGCGGGCTGTCGAAACGGGCATGCAACAGGTCTTCGGCGGGGAAGTCACGTACCTGGAACGTCACGACCTCTACGCCACGGTTCTGCAGCCACTGGCGCGAACGCTCAAGCAGCACGCCAGAGCGTGAGCGGGTACTGGGGCTACCACCGATTGATACGACCAGCATTGCAGCGCTTCCTTGTGTTCTGTTGGAAGTGACATTAACAGCTGCCACATATATCTAGAAATCATATTTTTTCATTTGTTTATTCCATTTTTGTTTTTCCTCAATTTCCGACACTTGTTTCAGCAGGCATAAAAAAGGGCCGTCGAAACGGCCCGAAAATCCCTGCTTGGCTAAGAGCAATACAACGAAGAATGCATTTAACGATTCGGCTGCGGGGTCAGACGCAGGTAGGGTTTGACCGCCCGGTAACCTTTGGGGAAGCGCTGCTTGATCTCTTCCTCATCTTTGAGCGAAGGCACGATCACCACCTCGTCGCCGTCCTGCCAGTTACCGGGGGTGGCGACCTTGTGGTTGTCGGTCAGCTGCAGCGAGTCGATCACCCGCAGAATTTCATTGAAGTTGCGCCCGGTACTGGCCGGATAGGTGATGGTCAGGCGCACCTTCTTGTTCGGGTCGATCACGAACAGCGAACGCACGGTGAGGGTGTCGCTGGCGTTCGGGTGGATCAGGTCGTACAGGTCGGACACCTTGCGGTCGGCGTCGGCGATGATCGGGAAGTTGACCACGGTGTTCTGGGTTTCGTTGATGTCATCGATCCAGCGGTGGTGCGAGTCGACCGGGTCCACCGACAAGGCGATGGCCTTGACCCCACGCTTGGCGAAATCATCCTTGAGCTTGGCGGTCAGGCCCAGCTCGGTGGTGCACACCGGGGTGAAGTCGGCGGGGTGGGAGAACAATACCCCCCAGCTGTTGCCCAGCCACTCGTGGAAGCGGATTTTGCCTTCGCTGGAATCCTGTTCGAAATCGGGGGCGATATCGCCGAGTTTGAGGCTCATGGGCTGCGGCTCCTTGGCTGGGTTCTGTACCGTATGGGTTCAATGTGCCTGCATTCGGTTAAAAACAAAAAGAATAAATAATGATTTATTTATAACCATAACGCATAAGAATTTGTAGGCACAAAAAAGCCTCGCACTAGGCGAGGCTCTTGGATCAGCTACGGCTTACAGGAAGTTGTAAGTGTAGTTGAAGATCAGACGGGTCTGATCCTGGTCAGCCAGCGAGCTGGTGCCGGTGCCACGGTATACGCCGTGACGCAGGCTGGCGCCCAGGCCTTTGAAGGTGCCTTCCTGGATGACGTAGTCAACGCGGGCGTCACGTTCCCATTCGCTGAAGGTGCCGTTGCCGTTGGCGTTCTTGCCGTCTTCACCTTTCAGGTAGGAAACCGAAGCTTTCAGGCCTGGCACGCCCAGACGTGCGAAATCATAGGCGTACTGACCGAAGGTGGTGTTTTCACCGGCCTTGGCGAACTGGTTGATCATGCTATCGGTAAACAGGTAGAAGCTGGAGCCGCCGGCGCCTTCGTTGCGACCGTTGCCATCAACAACGCTGCCTTGGTTCAGCCAGACGAAGCCACCGTCGTCATTGACGCGCTGGTGGCCGAGCAGGAACGAGTGGCCACCCAGGGTATAGGTGAAGATCGCGGACCAGGTCTTGTTGTCGACCTCGCCGAGGTTCTTGGCATAGCCACCGTTGTTGTTGAAGTTGTAACCGCCGCCGTCGCCGTTCTTGCCGTCGCTGCTGCTGTCGAAGTAGCGCAGGTCGGTCTTGAACGACTGGTCATCAGCGATCTTGAATACGTGGGTGGCGCCCAGGAAGTGCTGCTTGTAGAAGTCTTCCAGGTTCGAGTAGTAGTACTGCAGGGTCAGGTCTGGCGTGAGCTTGTAGTCCAGGCCGCCGTAACGGAACTTGTTACTGTCCTGGCTGGCACCGGCAATCGACAGGCCGGTACGGTTGCTCGAAGCACGGCCCATGGCGTGGGTCAGCTGGCCGGCGTTGATGGTCAGGTTGTCGATTTCCTTCGACTGGATAGTGCCACCCTCGAAGGTTTGCGGCAGCAGACGGCCATCGTTGGAGACCAGGATCGGCAGGTTTGGCGCCAGGGCGCTACCGTAGTGAACCTCAGTCTTCGAGAAGCGTGCCTTGGCGTTGGCGCCAACACGAGCCCACTGGCTTACAGCCGAACCGTCGGTGTCGCTCGGGAAGAAGCTGCTGTTGTCTGGGTGCTTGCCACGGCCACCATCCAGGTGGATACCCCACAGGGCCTGGGCATCGACACCAAAGCCAACGGTGCCTTCAGTGAAGCCGGAGATGTAGTCGAGCTTGAAGCCCTGACCCGACTCACGGTTGTCGGCACCGCCATCACGGTTGTCGTTGTTGAAGTACATGGTGCGCGAGCTGAGCGACAGTTTGCTGTCTTCAACGAAACCGGCAGCGCCTGCTTGTTGGGCGAGAACCCCCAGTGCCACGGCCAGAGCCAGGCTGGACTTGTACATAATTTGCTCCTCTACGTTCTAATTCTTGTGTATCTCTGGCGGCGAGGTCTGCTGCCCCGCTCACCGTGGATTGGCGATTTAGTCCCAAAGCGTGACTCATAAGTCAATCGTTTCTAAACGTTTCGAGACTTTGGTCTAAGGCGTCACCTGCGCTACAGGATAATGACAATCCTATAAATCCAAAATGACCGTTTTATGAATTTGTAAGATTTTTAAGGAATATGTTAGGAACCTTTACTGCCATTCGTTGTAGCGACAACGTCTTTCATAACCTTTGGTTATTTGCAAACGTTTGCTCATAACCTAATTCCGTATCGTTCTATAGGGACGAAAAAGCCTAGCAGGTACCTCCACATTCGCCATTGAGGGTAATCACCCATCCTGGGCTTAAAGCATTTGGCTCCTAAGCTAATGCAAAAAAGTTATTTATTTTTAAATTCTTAGATCATTTAGTCTTCTCGTCATCCATCACATCGATTGCCTGACGAGAGGTCCACCATGATCCCGCACGCTCCGCTGCGCCTGTTCGCCGCCCTGACCCTCGCCAGCACCAGCTGGTTTGCCCAGGCTGCCGACCTGACCGTGGCCTACCAGACCACCGTCGACCCTGCCAAAGTGGCGCAGGTCGATGGCGACTACGAAAAAGCCAGCAAGGCCAGCATCGACTGGCGCAAATTCGATAATGGCGCCGACGTGATCACCGCCGTGGCCAGCGGTGATGTTCAGATCGGCTATCTGGGTTCCAGCCCGCTGGCCGCTGCTGCCACCCGCAAGCTGCCCGTAGAAACATTCCTCATCGCCACCCAGATTGGTGCCGGTGAAGCGTTGGTTGCCCGCGACAGTATCAAGACGCCGCAAGACCTGATCGGCAAGAAAGTCGCCGTACCGTTCGTGTCCACCGGCCACTACAGCCTGCTGGCCGCACTCAAAAGCTGGAATATCGACCCGTCCAAGGTACAGATCCTCAACCTGGCACCACCGGCCATCATTGCTGCCTGGAAACGTGGTGACATCGACGCCACCTACGTGTGGGACCCGGCCCTGGGCGTAGCCAAGGAAAACGGCAAGGTGCTGATCACTTCTGGCGAACTGGCCCAGAAAGGCGCCCCCACCTTCGATGCCTGGATCGTGCGCAAAGACTTCGCCGACAAGCACCCTGAGGTGGTCAAAGCCTTTGCCAAAGTCACGCTGGACGCCTACGCCGACTACCGCAAAGACCCGAAAGCCTGGCTGGCCGACAAAGGCAACGTCGACAAACTGGTGAAGCTCTCGGGCGCCAAGGCCAGCGATATACCGGTGCTGCTGGAGGGCAACGTCTACCCGCTGGCCGCCGACCAGGCCAACGCCCTGGGCGCGCCGACCACCCAGGCACTGACCGACACGGCCAACTTCCTCAAGCAGCAAGGCAAGGTTGACGCCGTGCTGCCGGACTACTCGCCGTACGTCAGCGCCAAGTTCCTTCCAAACTGATCCGGAGCCCGTCATGGCCTTGCTTGAACTGGAGCGCATCAGCGCACAGTACCCTGGCGCCAGCACCCCGGTGCTGGCCGACATCAACCTGAGCCTGGGCCCGCGCCAGCTGCTGGTGGCCCTGGGGCCGTCCGGCAGCGGCAAGACCTCCCTGCTCAACCTGATCGCCGGCTTCGTCGCCCCCAGTGGCGGGCGAATCACCCTCGATGGCGTACCGGTACAAGGCCCGGGTGCAGAGCGCGGCGTAGTGTTCCAGGACGACGCCCTGCTGCCATGGCAGAACGTGCTGGGCAATGTCGCCTTCGGCCTCGAACTGGCTGGCGTGCCCCGCGCCCAGCGTGAAGCCAAGGCCCGTGAAATGCTCGCACTCGTCGACCTGGATGGCTTTGGCGAGCGGCGCATCTGGCAATTGTCCGGTGGCCAGAAGCAGCGCGTAGGCCTGGCCCGCGCACTGGCGGCCGACCCACGGGTGTTGTTGATGGATGAACCGTTCGGCGCCCTCGACGCCTTCACCCGCGAACAAATGCAGGAACTGCTGCTGCAGGTCTGGCAACGCACCGCCAAACCGGTTTTCCTGATTACCCACGACATTGAAGAAGCGGTGTTCCTCGCCAGCGAGCTGGTGCTACTGGCACCCAACCCGGGCCGCGTAGTGGAGCGCCTGCAACTGGACTTCGGCCAGCGCTATGCCGCTGGCGAATCGGCCCGGGCAATCAAATCCGACCCACGCTTCATCGAAACCCGCGAGCATGTGCTGGCGCGGGTGTTCTCCCAACGCCAAAGCCTGCAGGAGCGCGCATGAGCAGCCTGGACCTGCCGGTTGCCGGCAAGCACGACACCCAAACCCGGCCTGTTGCAACAGCACGCCGCCAACGCTCTACCCGCTGGATCAGTACCCTGACCCTGACCAGCCTGCTGCTGGTCTGGTGGCTGGTGACCGCCGCTGGCTGGATCGAGCCGCTGTTCCTGCCTTCGCCCGGCGACATCCTGGCCAAGGCCTGGACCCTGCTGACCCAAGGCTACATGGACGCCAGCCTGTGGCAGCACCTGGGCGCAAGCCTGGGCCGCATTGGCCTGGCGCTGGTTGCAGCGACCCTGACCGCGATCCCGGTGGGCATCGCCATCGGCTACAACCGCGTGGCCCGTGGCATCCTCGACCCGCTGATCGAGTTCTACCGGCCGATACCGCCGCTTGCATACCTGCCGCTGATCGTCATCTGGTGCGGCATCGGCGAGCTGTCGAAGGTGCTGCTGATTTACCTGGCGATCTTCGCCCCCATCGCCATCGCCACCGCCACCGGCGTGCGCACGGTCGACCCGGCCAAGCTGCGTGCGGCGCAGTCGCTGGGCGCCACCAAGGCCCAGCTGATCCGCCATGTGATCCTGCCCAGTGCGCTGCCCGACATCCTTACCGGCATCCGCATCGGCCTGGGGGTCGGCTGGTCGACCTTGGTGGCCGCCGAACTGATTGCTGCCACCAGCGGCCTGGGCTTCATGGTGCAGTCGGCGGCGCAGTTTTTGGTCACCGATGTGGTGGTGTTGGGCATCCTGCTGATCGCCCTGATCGCCTTCGCCCTGGAAATGGGCCTGCGTGCCCTGCAACGCAAACTGGTGCCCTGGCACGGGCAGAGCCACTGATTGCCGATTGACCACGCCGGCAACCCGGCGCCTAGAACGAGAAAAGACATGAGCCTGACCGTTACCCCTCTCAGCCCGGCGCTGGGTGCGCAGATCAGCGGCGTAGACATCAGCCGCGATATCACCGCAGAAGAGCGCGACGCCATCGAACAGGCGCTGCTGCAGCATCAGGTGCTGTTCTTCCGCGACCAGCCGATCAACCCGGAACAGCAAGCGCGCTTTGCAGCCCGCTTCGGTGACCTGCACATTCACCCGATCTACCCCAACGTGCCCGAAACCCCGCAGGTGCTGGTGCTCGACACGGCAGTGACCGATGTGCGCGACAACGCCGTGTGGCACACCGACGTGACGTTCTTGCCGACCCCGGCACTGGGCGCGGTGCTCAGCGCCAAGCAATTGCCCGCTTACGGTGGCGATACGCTGTGGGCCAGCGGGATTGCCGCTTTCGAAGCCTTGTCGGCGCCGCTGCGTGCAATGCTCGATGGGCTGACCGCCACCCACGACTTCACCAAGTCGTTTCCGCTGGAGCGCTTTGGCACCACGCCGGAAGACCTGGCGCGCTGGGAAGCAACCCGGCGCAACAACCCGCCGCTGTCACACCCGGTGGTGCGCACTCACCCGGTTAGCGGGCGCAAGGCGCTGTTCGTCAATGAAGGGTTCACCACGCGTCTCAATGAGCTGAGCGAGCTGGAAAGCGAGGCGCTGTTGAAGCTGCTGTTCGCCCATGCGACGCGGCCGGAGTTCAGCATTCGCTGGCGTTGGCAGGAGAATGACGTGGCGTTCTGGGACAACCGCGTGACCCAGCATTTTGCGGTGGATGACTACCGGCCGAACCGGCGGGTGATGCATCGGGCGACCATCCTGGGGGATGCGCCGTTCTGAACTTCGATGTGACCTGTACCGGCCTCTTCGCGGGCTTGTCCCGCGAAGAGGCCGGTGAAACCAACGACAACCTAGCGGACCAGATGCAGGTACTGCATGTGCCGTTCGTACTGGTCCAGAATGTCGTTGATGATCTGCTCCTTGCTGTAGCCCACCAGGTCATAGTTCTGGCTGCCTTCGCTCAGGTGAACCTCCGCCCGGTAATAACGGCGGTTCTTCAACTCCTGCGTACCCAGCCCACCCAAGGCGAACGACGGTGTGAAATACCCACGCATCTGCACCTGGTAAATGAACGGCTGCTCCTCGCCATGGCCAATCTTCAGGCTGACGTTGTCGTGGCTCGGGTCATCCTGGGTAATCAGCACCAGGCCCTTCTGCTCGAACACTTCACGGACCTCGGCAATCGCCGGGCGCACTACGTCGTCCATGAAGCGGTACACCTCATCACGCGACGGGAAATGCACGGCCTGGCTCAGGCGCTGGCGCCAGCCACCACGACCGCGACGTGACTGGGCGAACGGGGCCAGCGAGTGCATCTGCGCGATCTGCCGTTGCGACTCCAGGTAGAACGCCTTGTGCAGCCCCCACATCATGCACAACAGAATCAGCGAGAACGGCAGCGAGGTCAGCACCACCGCCGACTTCAGCGAGTCGATGCTGCCCGCGAACAACAGCGCACTGGTGATCAGCGCGGTCATCGCGCCCCAGAAGATGCGCAGCCAGTTCGGCCCGTCCTCATCGGCTTCCCCCCCCTTGGCCGACAAGGTCGACAGCACCACGGTGCCCGAGTCGGCCGACGTGACGAAGAACACGAAGCTGATGAACACCGTGGTGGCGATCACCACCTTGCTCCAGGGGTAGGTCTCCAGCAGCAGGTACAGGCTCATCGACGGGTCATCCAGTGCCGACTGGCCCAGTGCGGTCATGCCATGGTTGATCACCTGGTCCAGCGCGCTGTTGCCGAAGATCGACATCCACGCCAGGGTGAACCCCAACGGAATCAGCAGCACGCCAAAGACGAACTCGCGGATGGTACGGCCACGGGAGATACGGGCGATGAACAGGCCCACGAACGGTGCCCAGGCAATCCACCAGGCCCAGTAAAACACTGTCCAGCCGCCCAGCCAGTCACGGTTTTCACCGTAGGCATACACATCGAAGCTCTTGCGCGGCAAGGCGCCCAGGTAGTCACCCAGGTTCTGGATCAATGTGTTGAACAGGTGCTGGGTCGGCCCGGCGAACAGCACGAACAGCAGCAGTGCGCAGGCCAGGAACAGGTTGATGTCGCTCATCACCCGCACGCCCTTCTCCACCCCGGCAACGGCCACGGCTACCGCCGCGCCCATCATCAGGGTGATGAGGATCACCTGCACCCACTGGCTGTGGCTGATGCCGAACAGGTAGTCCAGGCCAGCGTTCAGGTGCAGCACGCCAAAGCCCATGTCGGCCCCCAGGCCGAACACCGTGGCGATGATGCCGAAGCCATCCACTGCGTAGCCGATCGGCCCGTTGATGCGCTTTCCGATCAGCGGGTACAGCGCCGAACGCAACGCCAGCGGCAGGTTGTGCCGGTAAGCGAAATAAGCCAGGGCCATGCCGACGAAGGCGAACACCCCCCAGCCATGCAGGCCCCAGTGCAGGAACAGAATCTGCATCGCCTGGCGCCCGGCCTCTGCCGTGCCCGCTTCGCCCTGGGGCGGCTGCAGCATGTGGGTGAGAGGTTCGGAAACACAGAAGAAGAACAACGTGATGCTGATACCGGCGGCAAACAGCATGCCGGCCCACGACAGGTAACTGAACTCGGGTTCGTCGTGGTCGGCACCGAGCTTGATCTTGCCGTAGCCGGACAAGGCGGTGACCACCACGAAGACCAGGTACAGCGTCATGGCCAGCATGTAGTACCAGCCGACCGTATTGGCCGCCCAGTTCTGCGCTGCCAGCAACCAGTCACCTGCCGCTTGCGGGTTGGAAATGACTACCAGGCCAAAAACGAGGATGAAACTTGCCGCAAAGTAGAACACCGGAGGGTTCATGCGGATTTTGCCATTGGCAATGGACGGGGTCGGTGCACTCATCGGGCGTGCACCTCGTCAAATGACGTAAGGTTCGGAATGAACGGGTTCAGCAAAGGAATCCTCCTGTTGAACACCGGCAGCGGACCAGCGTTTTTTCATTGAACAAGCGTTCAAGTTAAACATGGATCGGATTTCATTGCGAATTGGAGTGCTGATTGGTGCCTTCCTGTTCCGGCCTCTTCGCGGGCTTGCCCGCGAAGAGGCCGGAACAACCAATACAAATGCCAGATCAATTCTTGTCCTGGCAATCCAGCTGCAGGTTGGCCTGGGTAATGTTGCTTTCAGCCGGCACACTGCGGGTCAGCCACACATTGCCGCCAATGGTCGAACCTTTGCCGATGGTAATGCGCCCCAGCACCGTGGCCCCGGCATAGATCACCACATCGTCCTCGACAATCGGGTGCCGTGGCAGGCCTTTGTGCAGGGTTCCCGACTCATCGCTCGGGAAGCGCTTGGCGCCCAGGGTCACGGCCTGGTAGATGCGCACGCGCTCGCCGATGATCGCGGTTTCGCCAATCACCACACCGGTCCCGTGGTCGATGAAGAAGCTCGGGCCAATCTGCGCACCAGGGTGAATGTCGATACCGGTGGCCGAATGCGCCAGCTCCGAGCTGATCCGCGCCAACAGCGGCAAGCCGGCCTGGTACAGGTGGTGCGCCAGGCGGTGGTGGATGATCGCCAGGATACCCGGGTAGCACAGCAGCACTTCATCCACGCTACGCGCTGCCGGGTCGCCGTGGTAGGCGGCCAGCACGTCGGTGTCGAGCAGTACGCGCAGCTCCGGTAGCGCAGCTGCGAAACCCTGGATCAGGCTCAGCGCATGGGCGTCGACGCCAGCCAGCTCAGCCTTGCTTTGCCGTGCCGCATAGCGCAGTTCAAGGCGAGCCTGGGCAAGCAAGGCGGTCAGCGCGGCATCCAGGGTATGGCCGACATAGAAGTCTTCGCTTTCTTCGCGCAAATCGACTGGGCCCAGGCGCATGGGGAACAGCGCGCCGCACAGTTGCTCCAGAATCTGCCGCATCGCCTCGCGCGACGGCAACTCGCGCCCGCCCTGCTCGCCAATGCTGCGGCCATTACGGGTGCGCCATTGCTCACGGGCGCCGCGCAGGCCACTGACGATGCTCTGCAACTGCCAGTGCGCGGATGAAGGTTGTTCGCTCACGGTTTTCTCCTGCCGTATAGGCCATCTAATGGTGTCGCCAGGCCCGCGAAGAGGCCGGGCCTGCCTACATGCGATCCACTCTACGGCAAATCAGCCCCTTGGAAAAAACAACGCTTTATTCCATCCTGCGCTAAGTCAGGCATAAGCCGCGATGACGGCACCGGCATCCTCGCCTACCCTCAAAGCAGCCAGCTCCTGGCACAAATCAAAATGGAAATAACAAAATAATTTTTTAGTATTTCCTGGCCTAAGCAGCCAACCCTATAGTCGCCACCTCACTACTTACACAACAAGCGCGGGGCTCTGACATGTCGAAATTCGCCAAACCGCTACTCAACGCTACCCTGGCTGTTCTGCTGGGTGCCGGCCTGCTCAGCCAGGCCTTCGCGGGCGAGCAGCTGAAGACCATCCAGGAAAAAGGCGTGATCAACGTCGGCCTGGAAGGCACCTACCCACCGTTCAGCTTCCAGGACGAAAACGGCAAGCTGACCGGCTTCGAAGTGGAACTGTCCGAGTTGCTGGCCAAGGAGCTGGGGGTCAAGGCCAAGGTCCAGCCGACCAAATGGGACGGCATCCTCGCTGCGCTGGAGTCCAAGCGCCTGGACGTAGTCATCAACCAGGTGACCATTTCCGAAGAGCGCAAGAAGAAGTACGACTTCTCCGAGCCCTACACCATCTCCGGCATCCAGGCGCTGATCCTGAAGAAGAAGGCCGAGCAGTTGAACATCCACAAGGCCGCCGACCTGGCCGGCAAGAAAGTGGGCGTGGGCCTGGGCACCAACTACGAACAGTGGGTGAAACAAGACGTGCCGCAAGCCGATGTGCGCACCTATGAAGACGACCCGAGCAAGTTCGCCGACCTGCGTAACGGTCGCATCGACGCCATCCTGATCGACCGCCTGGCCGCACTGGAATACGCGCAAAAAGCCAAGGATACGGAGCTGGCCGGCGATGCGTTCTCCCGTCTGGAAAGTGGCGTAGCCCTGCGCAAGGGCGAGCCAGAGCTGCTCGATGCCATCAACAAGGCCATCGACAAGCTAAAGGCTGACGGCACGCTGGCCAAGCTGTCCGAGAAATACTTCGGTGCTGATGTCACCAAATGATCGCTGAAAGCCTGCAACTCGTTGTCGACTCCACGCCCTTCCTGCTGAAGGGCGCGGGTTATACGGTGCTGCTCAGCGTTGGCGGCATGTTCTTCGGCCTGGTGCTGGGCTTTGCCCTGGCGCTGATGCGTCTGTCGAAGATCTTGCCGCTGAACTGGCTGGCGCGGATCTACGTGTCGTTCTTTCGCGGCACGCCGCTGCTGGTGCAGCTGTTCGTGATCTATTTCGGCATGCCGCAGATCGGCATCGAACTCGACCCCATCCCCGCCTCGCTGATCGGCCTGTCGTTGAACATGGCGGCCTACATCTGCGAAATCCTGCGCGCAGCAATCTCCTCGATCGACCGCGGCCAGTGGGAAGCGGCCGCCAGCATCGGCATGACCCGCGTTCAGGCCATGCGCCGGGCGATCCTGCCGCAAGCCTTGCGCACTGCCCTGCCCCCCTTGGGCAACAGCTTCATTTCGCTGGTCAAGGACACCGCCCTGGCGGCCACCATCCAGGTGCCCGAACTGTTCCGCCAGGCGCAGCTGATTACCGCACGCACCTTCGAAGTGTTCACCATGTACGTGGCGGTCGCGGTCATCTACTGGGTGCTGTGCAGCATCCTTGCGCACTTCCAGAACCGCATGGAAGCGCGGGTCAACCAGCATGACCAGGAGCACTGAGCATGATTGAAGTCAAAGGCCTGACCAAGCGGTTCAAGGGCCAGACCGTGCTCAACGGTATCGACCTGACCGTACAGCCCGGCGAAGTGGTGGCCATCATTGGCCCCAGTGGCTCGGGCAAGACCACATTCCTGCGCTGCCTCAACCTGCTGGAGACGCCCGACGCCGGGCAGATCAAGATCGGCGCTATCAGCATCGATGCCAACCGCCCCTTGGGCGGGCAGCAAAGTGCGATTCGCCGATTGCGCCAGCAAGCCGGGTTCGTGTTTCAGAACTTCAACCTGTTCCCGCACCGCACCGCGCTGGAGAACGTGATCGAGGGGCCGGTGATCGTCAAGAAGACGCCCCGCGAGCAAGCCATCGAGCTGGGTCGGCGCCTGCTGGCCAAGGTTGGCCTGGCAGGCAAGGAAGACGCCTACCCCCGGCGCCTGTCCGGGGGCCAGCAGCAACGAGTGGCGATCGCCCGTGCCCTGGCCATGGAGCCGGAGGTGATCCTGTTCGACGAACCCACCTCGGCACTGGACCCGGAGCTGGTGGGTGAAGTGCTGGCGACCATCCGCGGCCTGGCCGAGGAGAAGCGCACCATGATCATCGTTACGCACGAAATGAGCTTTGCCCGGGATGTGGCGAACCGGGTGATCTTCTTCGACAAGGGCGTGATCGTGGAGCAGGGAGAAGCCAAGGCACTGTTTGCGGCGCCAAAGGAAGAGCGTACCCGGCAGTTCTTGCGCAAGTTCCTGGGTACTGCCGCCTCCGAGTAAATCTGTTACGGCCTCTTCGCGGGTTTACCCGCGAAAGGGCCGGCACATCCGCTGTAAATCCCTCCTTCTATACATATTCCAAAGAGTTAGTTCATAAACTTTTTATAAAGCATTAGGGTATATAAACCGGACCACCGGACCAGCACATATCTGTCGCGATCAGCTGTAGCGGCACAACTTTTTTGTGAGGTCAGGAATGGTCAGGATCACAATCACCCCAGTGCGTAACGCCAGGGCATTGAGTGCAGCCAAGGAGCGGCACTGATGTCCAGCCAGCCAAACACCCAATTCCACAGCGATCTCGACAGCTCGCCCTTGCTGCTGCCGGCCAAAGTTCTGCGCAACGACGCCGAAGCCTTGCAAGCGGCCCGCGAACTGGCTGAGGTCGCCCGCGAGCAGGCCGCACGCCGCGACCAGCAACGCAAACTGCCTTGGGCCGAGATCGAACTGTTCACCCGCAGCGGCCTGGGCAGCATCAGCGTACCCAAGGCCCACGGCGGCCCCGACGTGTCGTTCGAAACCGTTGCCGAAGTGTTCCGCGTGATCAGCGCCGCCGACCCGGCTCTGGGGCAGATCCCGCAGAACCAGTTCGGCATGCTGCAACTGATTCGCCTGACAGCCACCGAGGCGCAACAGGCGCTGATCTTCCGCAGCGTGCTCGACGGTTGGCGCATCGGCAATGCCGGCCCCGAGCGCGGCACCAAAGACACCCTCACCCTCAAGGCCCGGATCACTCGCGCTGGCGACAGCTATCGCATCAGCGGCGAGAAGTTCTATTCCACCGGCGCCCTGTTCGCCCACTGGGTGGCCGTCAAGGCACTGGACGACGAGGGCCGCCAGCGCCTGGCGTTCGTGCGCCGCGGCAGCCCGGGGTTGCGCATCGTCGATGACTGGTCCGGGTTTGGCCAACGTACCACCGCCAGCGGCACCGTGCTGCTCGACCAGGTGCCGGTCGACGTGGAGCTGGTGATCGACAACTGGCGCCAGCGTGAGATCCCTAACATCCAGGGTGCGGCGTCACAGCTGATCCAGGCGGCAATTGATGCCGGCATCGCTGAAGCAGCGATTGATGATGCGATCACCTTCGTGCGCGAAAAGTCTCGCCCGTGGATCGAAGCCAACGTGGACCGCGCCAGCGACGACCCGTATGTAATCGCCGACATCGGCCGCCTGAAGCTTGAGCTACACGCCGCCGAAGCCCTGCTGAGCAAGGCTGCGCGGGTACTGGACGAGGTCAATGCCGCGCCAATCGACGCAGCCAGTGCGGCGCGAGCCTCGATTGCCGTGGCAGAGGCCAAGGTGCTGACCACCGAGATTGCCCTACAGGCTAGCGAAAAGCTGTTCGAGCTGGCCGGCAGCCGCGCCACCCTTGCCGAATTCAACCTCGACCGCCACTGGCGCAATGCCCGGGTGCATACCCTGCATGACCCGGTGCGCTGGAAGTACCACGCGGTGGGCGCGTACCACCTCAACGGCACCCTGCCTGCGCGGCATTCCTGGATCTGATTTGCTGCCTTTGGGGCCGCTGCGCAGCCCTTCGCGGGCGAGCCCGCGAAGGGCTGCGCAGCGGCCCCCGGAGAACACCATGACTACAAATATCATCACCAGCGACACCGAAGCCCTGGCAGTCGCCGAAGACATCGCCCAGCAACTGCGCCGCGACAGCGCCCTGCGCGACCGCGAACGCCGCCTGCCACACGCCGAACTGGAGCTGTTCACCCGCTCCGGCCTGTGGGCGATCAGCGTACCCAAGGCCTTCGGCGGCGCTGGCGTGTCCAACGTCACCCTGGCCAAGGTCATCGCCCGTATCGCCCAGGCCGACGGCTCGCTCGGGCAAATCCCGCAAAACCACTTCTACGGCCTGGAAGTACTACGGGTAAACGGTACACCCGAGCAGCAGCAACGCCTGTACGCCGAAGTACTGGCCGGCAGGCGTTTCGGCAACGCCCTGGCCGAGCTGGGCACCAAGACCGCCAACGAGCGCACCACTCGCCTGAGCCGAGATGGTGACGGTTTCCGCATAAACGGCCGCAAGTTCTATTCGACTGGCGCCATTTATGCCCAGCGCATCCCGACTTCGGTCGTTGATGACCAAGGCGTACAGCAACTGGCCTTCGTCCCGGCCGACAGCCAGGGCCTGCAAGTGATCGACGACTGGAGCGGTTTCGGCCAACGCACTACCGGCAGTGGCTCGGTGGTGTTCGACAACGTGTACGTCAGCGCTGCCGACGTCGTGCCGTTCCAGAGCGCCTTCGAGCGCCCTACTCCGGTCGGCCCGCTGGCGCAGATCCTTCATGCCGCCATCGACACCGGCATCGCCCGCGCCGCTTATGAAGATGCCCTGCACTTCGTGCGTACCCGCAGCCGCTCGTGGGTCGATTCCGGGCTGGACAAGGCCACCGATGACCCGCTGACACTCAAAAGCTTCGGCCACCTGGCCATCCGCCTGCACGCCGCCGAGGCCCTGCTGGAACGCGCCGGTGAATACCTCGACCGGGCCCGCGACGACAGCACCGCCGACAATGTGGCCGCCGCCTCCATCGCCGTGGCCGAAGCACGGGCCATCAGCACCGAGATTTCCCTTGCCGCCGGTACCGCCCTGTTCGAACTGGGCGGCAGCCAGGCCACCCTGGCCGAACACAACCTCGACCGACACTGGCGCAACGCTCGCGTGCACACCCTGCACGACCCGGTGCGCTGGAAGTACCACGCCATCGGCAACTACTACCTCAACGATGCCAACCCGCCACGCCGGGGGACTATCTGATGGCCAAGCAGCTCCTGCTCAATGCCTTCAACATGAACTGCATAGGGCACATCAACCACGGCCTGTGGACCCACCCACGGGACACCTCGACCCAGTACAAGACCCTGGACTACTGGACCAACCTGGCACGCCTGCTGGAACGCGGCCTGTTCGATGGGCTGTTCATTGCCGACATCGTGGGTACCTACGACATCTACGGCCAGTCGCTGGACGTCACCCTCAAGGAGTCGATCCAGCTGCCGGTCAACGACCCGCTGCTGCTAGTCTCGGCCATGGCAGCAGTTACCCGCCACCTGGGTTTCGGCCTTACCGCCAACCTCACCTACGAGGCGCCGTACCTGTTCGCCCGCCGCCTGTCCACCCTCGACCACCTGAGCAATGGCCGGGTGGGCTGGAACATCGTCACCGGCTACCTCGACAGCGCCGCCCGGGCCATGGGCCTGGCGCAACAACCGGAGCATGACCGCCGCTACGACCAGGCCGACGAATACCTGCAGGTGCTGTACAAGCTGCTGGAAGGCAGCTGGGCCGACGATGCGGTGGTCGCCGACCGCCAGCAGCGCGTGTACGCCCAGCCCGACAAGGTGCGCAAAGTCAGCCACCACGGCGAGTTCTACAACGTCGAGGGCTATCACCTGAGCGAACCCTCGCCACAGCGCACGCCGGTGCTGTTCCAGGCCGGCAGCTCGCAGCGCGGCCTGGCCTTTGCCGGCAGCCACGCCGAATGCGTGTTCATCAGTGGCCAGGACAAAGCGGCCACACGCGCCCAGGTCGACAAGGTACGCGCCGCTGCGCAAGCGGCCGGCCGCGACCCGCAGGCAATCAAGGTGTTCATGGGGATCACGGTAATCGTCGCAGCCACCGAGCAAGAGGCCCAGGCCAAGCATGCCGAGTACTTGCGCCATGCAAGCCCTGAAGCCGGCGTCGCGCACTTCGCTGCATCCACCGGCATAGACTTTGCGGCCTATGAACTGGATGAGCCAATCGGCTTCAGCCAGGGCAACGCCATTCAGTCCGCCACGCGCCAGTTACAAGACAACGCCTGGACCCGCCGCCGTCTGCTTGAGCAGCACGCCCTCGGTGGCCGCTACGTAACCTTGGTCGGCGCACCCGAACAGGTGGCCGATCAGTTGATCGCATGGATTGATGAAACCGGCCTGGACGGTTTCAACCTGACCCGTACCGTCACCCCGGAAAGCTTCGAAGACTTCATCGACCTGGTCATCCCGCAACTGCAGCGGCGTGGCCGCTACAAGACGGCCTACGCCGAAGGCACCCTGCGCGAGAAGCTGTTCCAGTCCGACCACCCGCACTTGCCCGCCGATCACCCTGGTTCGGCCTATCGTTTTGTCCCTTCCCCTGCCCCGACTGGAGTCCCGCACCATGCTTGAGAAACTGTTCCGGCCCGTCGCGGCCATTGTCCTCACCCTTGGCCTGCCCGCCCACGCCCTGGCAGCCGACCCACTGAAGATCGGCACCACCTCGGCCTTTGCGATACCGCTGGAAGCCGCCGTGGAAGAAGCGCACAAACAAGGCCTGGAAGTGAAGCTGATCGAGTTCAGCGACTGGATCGCACCCAACGTCAGCCTCAACAGCGGCGACATCGACGTGAACTACTTCCAGCACATCCCGTTCCTGGAAAACGCCAAGGCAGCTGCTGGCTTCAACCTGGTGCCGTATGCACCGGGCATCATCAACAACGTTGGCCTGTACTCGAAAAAGTACAAAAGCTTTGCCGAGCTGCCTGAAGGCGCCAGCGTGGCCATTGCCAACGACCCGATCAACAGCGGCCGTGGCCTGCAACTGCTGGCCAAGGCCGGGCTGATTACCCTCAAGCCGGGCGTTGGCTACAAGGCCACCGAGGACGACATCGTTGCCAACCCGAAAAAACTGAAAATCCTTCAGGTCGAGGCAGTTCAGCTGGTCCGCGCTTACGATGACGCCGACCTGGTGCAGGGGTACCCGGCCTACATCCGCCTGGCCAACAGCTTCGACGCAGGCTCTGCGCTGCTGTTCGACGGCCTGGAGAACAAGGAATACGTGATCCAGTTCGTCATTCGCCCACAGAGCAAGGACGACCCGCGCCTGGCCAAGTTCGTCGACATCTACCAGCACTCGCCAGCCGTGCGTGCAGCGCTCGACAAAGCCCACGGCAAGCTCTACCAGGCCGGCTGGGAAGGCTGACATGAGCCAGGCCAGCGCGCTCAGGGCGCCTACCCCCCAACCATTGCCGCCAACGGTCAAGGAACAGGCCCTGCGCCCGGAGGTCAATGAAGCCCATGTGCGCTTTATCGGCCTGGGCAAGACCTACCCTGGCCAGGCACAACCGGCCTTGCAAGGCATCGACCTGAACATCCGTCATGGCGAGATCTTCGGCATCATCGGCCGCAGCGGGGCCGGCAAGTCATCGCTGCTGCGCACCATCAACCGGCTGGAGCAACCCAGCCAGGGCCGGGTGCTGATCGATCAGGTGGACATCGCCCCCTTCGACGAAGACCACCTGGTGGCGCTGCGTCGGCGCATCGGCATGATCTTCCAGCACTTCAACCTGATGTCGGCCAAAACCGTGTGGCAGAACGTCGAGCTGCCTTTGAAAGTGGCCGGTGTGGCCAAGGCCGAGCGCCAGCGCAAGGTGCGTGAACTGCTGGAGCTGGTTGGCCTGCAGGAAAAACACCACGTCTACCCGGCGCAGCTGTCCGGCGGGCAAAAGCAGCGCGTCGGTATTGCCCGGGCGTTGGTACACGACCCCGAGATTCTGCTGTGCGACGAGGCCACCTCCGCGCTGGACCCGGAAACCACGGCCTCGATCCTTGAGCTGCTGCGCGACATCAACCAGCGCCTGGGGCTGACCATCGTGCTGATCACCCACGAAATGGCCGTGATCCGCGATATCTGCCACCGGGTGGTGGTGCTCGAGCGTGGCGAAGTGGTCGAACAGGGCGAGGTCTGGCGGGTGTTCGGTTCGCCTCGCCACGAGGTCACCCGCACCTTGCTTGCACCACTGCAGGCCAGGCTGCCTGCCGCGCTGCAAGCCAGCCTGCAAGCCAGCCCGGCGAGCCGCGACAGTGCCGTGGTGTTGAAACTGACGGTGCTGGGCGAACCTGAACTGTCTGCCCTGTTCAACGAACTGGGTGGGCGTGTGCGCTTGCTGCAGGGCGGCGTGGAGACCATTGGCGAACATGTCTTGGGCCAGCTGATCCTGTCGGTGCGGCACTCGCCGCATGACACTCATCAATTACTGGAGCGCGCCCGCCGCTGGGCCGAGGACGTGGAGGTACTGGGCCATGTGGTTTGATCGCCTGCTGGAAGGTTTGCTCGATACCCTGTTGATGGTCGGCGTATCGTCGCTGATCGCCCTGCTGGTAGGGGTACCGATGGCGGTGCTGCTGGTCACCAGCGACAAAGGTGGCATCTTCGAAGCACCGCTGCTAAATCGCGTGTTGGGCGCCTTCGTCAACCTGTTCCGCTCGATCCCGTTCCTGATCCTGATGGTCGCGCTGATTCCCTTTACCCGCCTGGTGGTAGGCACCACTTACGGCGTATGGGCGGCGGTGGTGCCGCTGACCATTGCCGCCACCCCGTTCTTCGCGCGGATTGCCGAGGTCAGCCTGCGCGAAGTGGATCATGGCCTGGTGGAAGCTGCGCAGGCCATGGGCTGCCGACGCTGGCACATCGTCTGGCATGTGCTCTTGCCTGAGGCGCTGCCCGGCATTGTCGGCGGCTTCACCATTACCCTGGTAACCCTGATCAACTCTTCGGCCATGGCCGGCGCGATTGGTGCGGGGGGGTTGGGGGATATTGCCTACCGGTATGGCTACCAGCGTTTCGACAGCCAGATCATGCTGACCGTGATCGCCATGCTGGTGGCGTTGGTGGCGTTGATCCAGCTGGGCGGGGACCGCTTGGCGAAGGGTTTGAACAAGCGTTGAATGCCGGGGCCGCCTTGCGGCCCCGGCAATCTCAATCCCAGCGAAGATCCCCAGCCGGTACCGGCCGCCCGAACCAGTAGCCCTGCCCCAGCTGACACTGCTCTTGCAGCAAGAAGCTGGCCTGCTCTGCCAGCTCGATGCCCTCGGCATGCACCTGCATACCCATGCTGTGGGCCAGGGCGATGATCACCCGCACGATCGCGATGTCGTCTTCATCGTGCGGCAAACCGGCCACGAAGCCCTGGTCGATTTTCAGCTTCTGCACCGGCAAACGCTTGAGCCGCAGCAGCGACGAATACCCGGTGCCAAAGTCATCGATGGCCAAGGTCACCCCCAGCTCACGCAACCGGTGCAACTGCTCCAGTGCCACTTCCGGGTCTTCCATCACCGCGCTTTCGGTTACTTCGAGCTCCAGCATGGCCGGGGCCAGGCCCGTCTCGTGCAGCACTTCGGCCACTTGCCGGTACAACTCGTGCTGGCCAAACAGGCGGCTGGAGATGTTTACCGCCACGAACGCCAGCTGCCGGCCTTCAGCCTGCCACTGCACCATTTGTCGGCAGGCCTGGCGCAGCACCCAGGTGTCGATCTCGGCAATCAGCCCCGTGCGCTCGGCAATCGGGATGAACTCGCCCGGCGGCACCAGGCCGCGCTGGGGGTGCTGCCAGCGCACCAGCGCTTCGACCCCGACTTGTCGGCCTGAAGCCAGGTCATGTACCGGCTGGAAGTACACCCGCAGCTCATCCTGCTCCAGGGCCCGGCGCAGATCACCGGCGGTCTCTACCCGGTGCTGGGCATGGGCGGTCAGCTCTTCGGTATACAGCGCATAGCACGCCCGCCCGTTGCTCTTGGCTTTGAACAGCGCCGAATCGGCATTGCGCAGCAGTTGTTCGGCACTCAACGCATCGCTGGGGAACAGGCTGATGCCCGCACTGACACTGATGAACAGGCGATGGCCATCGAACTGGAACGGCTCGCGCATACGCTCGATGATGCACTGCGCCAGCTTGCCCGCCTGGCCGACCTGCTGGCAGTTCTCCGCCAGCACGCCAAATTCGTCGCCACCCAGGCGCGCCAAGGTCACGCCTGCACCCAGTACCTCCCCCAGGCGCTCGCCCACCAGCTTCAGCAACTGGTCACCGATGGTGTGGCCCAGGCCATCGTTGATGCTCTGAAAGTGGTCCAGGTCCAGCAGCAACAGGGCACAACCGCGCTTGTTGGCCTGGGCCGCCGCCAAGGCCTGCTCGACGCGGTCGGTGAACAGCAGGCGGTTGGGCAGGCCGGTCAACGGGTCGTGGTGGGCCAGGTAGGCCAGTTCCTGCTCAGAATGCTTGATTGCGCTGATGTCACTGAATACCGCCACGTAATGGCTCAGTTCACCATCGTCGCCGCGAATGGCGCGAATGGTCTGCCATTGCGGGTAGATTTCGCCGCTTTTGCGCCGGTTCCAGATTTCCCCGCTCCATTCGCCCTTATCGGCCAGCGTGGCGAAGATCTGCTCATAGAACGGCAACCCATGGCGGCCTGATTTGAACTTGTTCGGGCGCTGCCCGATGACCTCATCCTGTTGGTAGCCTGTGATGCGCATGAACGCGCGGTTGACGTGCACGATCAGGCCGTGGCGGTCCGTGACCAGCACCCCTTCGAGTGTGCTGTCGAACACCGCAGCCGCCATGCGCAGCCGTTCCCGGTCTTCACAACGCAAGCGGGCACCACGGCCGATGAAGTTCAGCAGACGCACCCGCGACACGTAAATCAGCAAGGCACTGAACAGCACCCACAGCACCACGTTGATCTGCCGCCCCACGGTCAATGCAAGGGGATCGTCAGTCATGCCGTGCAGCACCACCTCGGCCAGCACCAGCCAGAGGATCGAGAGCACCACATACAGCGCAGCCATGCGCAAGGCGTCGCGAACGGAAACAGACATGTCGGGTGGGATAGCCCATCAGAAATAATGGGGCAGTATAAAGGCTGAAACATGTCGTGACCTCCTATCTGAACGGGTGACTGGTTTTATTTCCCTCCCGAGGGATAATCAGCCCCTCCTCCTGCATTCCGAGGGTTTTTACACCTATGTGGTACAACGGCCTGCTCGACTTGTCGGCCTGGCAACTGGTCGGCATCACTCTGTTGATGACCCATGTGACCATTGTCAGCGTCACGGTCTACCTGCATCGCTACTCCGCGCACCGGGCCCTGGAGCTCAACGGCGCGCTCAAGCACTTCTTCCGCTTCTGGCTGTGGCTGACCACGGCGCAGAACACACGCGAGTGGACCGCCGTCCATCGCAAACACCACGCCAAATGCGAAACCCCCGACGACCCGCACAGCCCTGTTCACAAAGGCCTGAGCACGGTATTGCGCAAGGGTGCCGAGCTGTACCGGGAAGAGGCGCGCAACCCCGAAACCCTGCGCATTTATGGCAAGAACTGCCCGGAGGACTGGATCGAGCGCAACCTCTATTCGCGCTACAAGCTGGGCGGCATTGCACTGATGGCCGTCATCGACCTGCTGCTGTTCGGCACCATCGGTATCACCATCTGGGCCGTGCAGATGATGTGGATTCCGTTCTGGGCGGCCGGCGTGGTCAACGGCCTGGGCCACGCACTGGGCTATCGCAACTTCGAATGCCGCGACGCTGCCACCAACCTGGTGCCATGGGGCATCGTCATTGGGGGTGAAGAACTGCACAACAACCACCACACCTACCCCAACTCGGCCAAGCTGTCGGTCAAGCGCTGGGAGTTCGACATGGGCTGGGCCTGGATACGCCTGTTCTGCCTGTTGCGCCTGGCCAAGGTGCAGCGTGTGGCGCCGATCGCTCACCGGGTGGCGGGCAAGGCCAGCCTGGACATGGACACCGCCATGGCCATCCTCAACAACCGCTTCCAGATCATGGCGCAGTACCGCAAGCTGGTGATCGGCCCGCTGGTCAAGCAGGAGCTGGCCCGGGTAGACGCGGCGGTAAGTCACCACTTCCGCCGCGCCAAGCGCCTGCTGTCGCGTGAAACCAGCCTGCTGGAAGACCGCCACCACATGCGCATCGAGTCCATGCTTGCGCACAGCCAGGCGCTGAAGACCATTTACGAAAAACGCCTGGCCCTGCAGCAGATCTGGGCGCGCACCAGCGCCAACGGGCACGACATGCTAGCGGCCATGAAGGACTGGGTACACGAAGCCGAAACCAGCGGCATTCATGCCCTGCGCGACTTCGCAGCGCAGCTGAAAACCTATTCCCTACGCCCCTCCGGCGCCTGACCGCCGTTAGTCGGCATGCCCCCTTTCGGGGCATGCCGTTCGGAACTTCGCCCCCTCGCCACCACTCAAAATCGCACATCGCCCGCGTGGCGGGCAGGATGCTGGCCGCACGCTTTCAAGTCGAGACCCGATTCGTGCACATGGCCAAGAACATCCCCACGATCCTGCCCGGCACTCCGCCTCCTGAAGCCGCCCAGACCCTGCTGGCCTTGCTCCACGCCCAAGGCGAAGTCGCCCGCCTGAGCGAACGCGAGCAACTGTTCAGTTCACTGCTCGACAGTGTCAATGCGGTGCTCTGGGCCTTCGACTGGGAAACCCGCCAGGTGCTGTACGTAAGCCCCGCCTACGAGCGAATCTTCGGCCGCCCGGTCAGCCTGGTGCTGGCCGACTACAACGAATGGCGCGACAGCATCTACCCCGACGACCTGGAGTACGCCGAGCGCAGCCTGGCCCAGGTGCTGCTCAAAGGTTCGGTGGAAGACCGCGAATACCGCATTCTCAATGCCGACGGTCAACTGCGCTGGCTAAGTGACAAGTGCTACATCAACCAGCAGCACGACGGCGACCGGGTGATCATTGTCGGCATCGCCGAAGACATCACTGAAAAGAAGCAGCTTGAAGGCGAGTTGCAACGCCTGGCCACCACCGACGTGCTGACTCAAAGCAGTAACCGTCGGCACTTCTTCGAGTGCGCCCAGCGAGCCTTTGACAGCGCCCGCGAAGACGGCACACCGTTGGCCTTTTTGCTGCTCGATATCGATGATTTCAAGCGCATCAACGACAGCTACGGTCACCAGGAAGGCGATCAGGTGCTACAACGCATCGCCGACAGCGGCAAGGCCGTGCTACGCCGTGGCGACCTGTTCGGGCGTATTGGTGGTGAGGAATTCGCGGCGGTGTTCCCGGGTTGCAATGCCCAGGCGGCAGAACAGATTGCCGAACGCTTGCAGCGGGCGATTCAGCGTTTGAGCTTTAGCCATGAAGAGCAGGTGTACGGGGTGACAGTGAGCCAGGGGCTAACTGCGCTAACGGATGAAGATGTGACGCTGGATAGCCTGTATGCCCGGGCCGATGCGGCAATGTACCAGGCCAAACGGCAGGGCAAGAACCAGATCGTCTGCGGCTAGCCTTTGGGGGCGCTTTGCGGCCCCTAGTCCTCAGCTGGAAACTTCCGCCTCAGCCAAAGGCGGCTCTTCCTGTGGCTTCACATCCGGATTCTCCACTTTGCGCAGGCGGCTCAACTCCGGCAAACCCAGCTTGAGCAACCGCGCGGTCTTGCCACTGGCCACCTTCTCCATCCCCTGCTCGGCCGGCAGCCGTGACAACTGCCCAGCCAGGTTCATGGCCAGAATCTCCCGCGAATAGACACCACCGCCAAGCTGGTAAATGGCCGCGATCAACTCCCGCAGCGCCAAGGGCAAGCGCCAGCGGGTACGCAGCGCCGAGCCGAACGCCGCACCAAATTCGTCAAGCGACAGCTGCACCTTGTCCTCGTCCAGCTCGCCGCCGGCCAGGCGCCACTCCTGTAGGCAGCGCAACACCGCCAAGTCACCCAGGCAATGCAGCAAACCCGCGCAATAGCAACGCCCTTCGTCCAGTTCGAGCATGCGCGCCAAGGTACGGCCATATTCGGCAGTGTGCAGCGACAGGTCCCAGTAACGGGCGGCATGTTCCGCCAGCAACGGGTCGCTGAGGCGTGCGCTGCGCTTGAGGGTCATGCCCAGGATCAGGTTCATGCTCTGGGTACTGCCAAGCTTGTTCAAGGCCTGCAGCAACGTTTGTACCGGGGCGTCACGGTGCAGCGCGGCGCTGTTGGCGGCGGCAATCAACACGGCGGTAACCTGAGGGTCGTTACGCACTTCCTCTTCGAGCACCTTCAGGTTCAGGCCCTGGGGGTTGAGCGCTCGCTTGATCGCCACCTGCACATCGGCCAACAGCGGCCCACCATCGGCGGTAGCACGGCGCTGCTCAAGGTAAGCGGGAAGGCTAGCGCCAGCCTGCAAGGCCGGCACCGGGCAGGCGATTTCTTCGCCAACGGCCACCAGCAGCTCTTCCAGGCGCTTGCGCAGGTTGTCCAGGTTCAGTGGTTTGCTCAGGTAGGCGGTGGGGTGCAGAGGCAACACCTCGCGCACACTGGCGCTGTCGCTGCGGTTGCTCATGAGGATGAACGGCAAGCCCGGCCCTTTGGCGCGGACCTTGCGCAGCAGGTCCAGGCCGTCGACACCGGCCAGCTCGCGGGCGGCGATGATCAGGTCAGGCTTGTTGGCCAACAGGTTGAGTGCCTGCGAGCCGTCGGCGCATACCTGCAGCCGGGCATCACAACGCACGCTGAGCAGCATCTCGCTGAGCATGTCACGTACCCAGGGATCACCCTCGACAATCAGTACGTGTGGTGCGGTGGGGTTTGCAGCGCTCATCGCCAACAGCTCCTGATTAGCCTGACACACAGTCCGTCGCAGCTTCCAAAGCAAATCCTCCGCTAACGATAGCGCCCCAGGGCTTTTCTGGGCACAAAAAAACCCGCCGAGGCGGGTTTTTTCTGAAGCGCGTCACATCAAGCGAGTTCAGCGAAGCACTCTTCGATGATGGCCAGGCCTTTGTCCAGCAGGGCGTCTTCAGCAGTCAGCGGTACCAGGATACGCAGGACGTTGCCGTAGGTGCCGCAGGACAGCAGGATCAGACCCTTGTCGCGTGCCTTGGCAACAACCTGGCCAACAGCAGCAGCGTCCGGGGTGTGAGTGCCTTTCTCGAAGACTTCGACAGCAATCATCGAGCCCAGACCACGGACGTCGCCGATGATCGGGAACTTCTTCTGGATTTCGCGCAGGCCAGTGGTCAGGCGCTCACCCACAGCCTTGCTGCGGTCCAGCAGTTTCTCTTCTTCGAACACTTCGATCACGGCCAGGGCCGCGGCGCAAGCGATCGGCGAACCGGCGTAGGTGCCGCCCAGGCCGCCTGGCGCGATGGCGTCCATGTACTCGGCCTTGCCGCACACACCGGCCAGCGGGAAGCCGCCAGCGATGGACTTGGCGAAGGTGGTCAGGTCAGGCGCAACGCCCATCTGTTCCATGGCGAAGAAGGTACCAGTACGGCCAGCGCCGGTCTGTACTTCGTCGGCGATCAGCAGGATACCGTGCTTGTCGCACAGTTCGCGCAGGCGCTTCATCAGCTCTTTCGGCGCTGGCAGGAAGCCGCCTTCGCCTTGTACTGGCTCGAGGATGATCGCGGCGATGTCGCGTGGCTCGGCATCGTTCTTGAAGATGCGCTCGACCGAGGCGATGGCGTCGTCAACGCTGATACCGTGCAGTTCGCTCGGGAACAGGGCGCGGAAGATGCCGCCTGGCATCAGGCCCATGCCAGCGGAGTACGGCACAACCTTGCCGGTCAGGCCCAGGGTCATCATGGTACGGCCGTGGTAGCCGCCGGTGAAGGCGATGACACCAGCGCGACCAGTGGCAGCACGGGCGATTTTTACGGCGTTTTCAACGGCTTCGGAGCCGGTGGTGACCAGCAGGGTCTTCTTGTCGAAGTCGCCTGGTACCAGCTTGTTGATCTTTTCGCACAGCTCTACGTAGGGTTCGTAGGCCAGCACCTGGAAGCAGGTGTGGCTGACTTTGGTCAGCTGATCTTGCACGGCTGCAACCACTTTCGGGTGCAGGTGGCCGGTGTTCAGTACTGCGATGCCGCCGGCGAAGTCGATCAGTTCGCGGCCTTCAACGTCGATCACGGTCGAGTTCTTCGCGGTGTCGACGAAGATCGGGTGAATTTGACCGACGCCACGTGGGACGGCAGCTACACGACGTTGCATCAAGGATTCGTTGGTCTTGCTCATAATGCCCTCATTGCGCCGACAGGAATGGCGCTTTTATTCGGGGGTGGCTGGGAGTGCTCGCGAACAGTATTCGTTGATCGACTGCCGCAAACGCCCTGGCCACCAGGTACTGCGATGTAAAAAAGGCCAGCGAGACGTCGCTCTCGCGCCCCGCTGGCAGAGGTAAAGCCTTTACCGTGCTATCAGACGCTGATGCACAGGTATTTGATTTCGAGGTAGTCCTCGATACCGTACTTGGAACCTTCGCGGCCCAGGCCCGAAGCCTTGATGCCGCCGAATGGCGCGACTTCGTTGGAGATCAGGCCGGTGTTGATACCCACCATGCCGTATTCCAGGGCTTCGGCAACACGGAACACACGGCTCATGTCGCGGGCGTAGAAGTACGAAGCCAGGCCGAACTCGGTGTCGTTGGACATGGCGATGACTTCGGCTTCGTCTTTGAAGCGGAACAGCGGCGCCAGTGGGCCGAAGGTCTCTTCCTTGGCGACGGCAGCGGTCTTCGGTACGTCAACCAGGATGGTCGGCTCGAAGAAGTTGCCTTCGATGATCTTGCCACCGGACAGCACCTTGGCGCCTTTGCCAACGGCGTCTTCGATGTGCTCCTGAACCTTGGCGACAGCTTTACCGTCGATCAGCGGGCCAGTGGTGGTGCCTTCTTCCAGGCCGTTACCGATCTTCAGCTTGGCGACAGCGGCGGCCAGCTTCTGGGCGAACGCGTCGTAGACGCCGTCCTGCACGTAGATACGGTTGGCGCAGACGCAGGTCTGGCCGTTGTTACGGTACTTGGAAATGATCGCGCCCTCGACCGCCTTGTCCAGGTCGGCGTCGTCGAACACGATGAACGGGGCGTTGCCACCCAGCTCCAGGGAAACCTTCTTGATGTCCTTGGCGCATTCTTCCATCAGCTGGCGACCGATTTCGGTCGAGCCGGTGAAGGACAGCTTGCGTACCAGGGAGTTACCGGTCAGCTCGCCACCCACTTCGCCAGCGCTACCGGTGACGACGCTCAGCACGCCAGCCGGGATACCGGCACGGTGCGCCAGCTCGACCAGAGCCAGTGCCGAGTATGGGGTTTGCGAGGCAGGCTTGAGCACCATGGTGCAGCCAGCGGCCAGGGCCGGGCCGGCTTTACGGGTGATCATGGCGGCCGGGAAGTTCCACGGGGTGATGGCCGCGGTAACGCCGATTGGCTGCTTGATGACGATCAGACGCTTGTCTGGCTGGTGGCCAGGGATGGTGTCACCGTAGACGCGCTTGGCTTCTTCGGCAAACCACTCGATGAACGAGGCGGCGTAGGCGATTTCGCCCTTGGCTTCGGCCAGTGGCTTGCCTTGTTCGGTGGTCATCAGGCGAGCCAGGTCGTCCTGGTTCTCGATCATCAGTTCGAACCAGCGACGCAGCTTGGCCGAACGCTCTTTGGCGGTCAGGGCACGCCAGGCCGGCAGGGCCTTGTCGGCGGCTTCGATGGCGCGGCGGGTTTCCGCGGTGCCCATCTTCGGCACGGTACCGATGACTTCACCGGTGGCCGGGTTGGTCACCTTGATGGTCTGGCCGTTGTCCGCATCCAGCCACTCACCATTGATGTAGGCTTGCTGGCGGAACAACTGAGCGTCTTTGAGCTGCATGTCGGCTTCCCGAATTGTTGATTGTTGAAAAGCGCCCAAGGCAGGGCATCGAGCGTTTGAAATCTCAAACGAATGCTAAGCGGCTGCTGGGGTGTTGGACAATAGGCTGTTCGAAAAAAAGAACGAATGGTTGAACACCCTACCCGAAATTGCCCGCAAAATGGCCGGTACAGGGTAGACCAACACGCTGAAGAAAATGTGAAGGGAGGACCGACGGCCCTCCCGGCAGGGATGAATCAGAAGGCCTTGGCCAGGTCGATCACCAGTGCCCGGTAGCCGACACTGCCCGGCTGACGGCTGTGCACCTTCAACTCCACCAGCACCTCCTGGGTCCCACGCCGCACTTCGTTGAGCACGGTCGTGGTCAACTTGTCCGGCGTCAGGAAGTTTACCGATGCCGAGTAGATGAACTGGGTATCGGTCTCCGGCCGGTAAGCCACCACCGAAGTGACCGGGCTGTACCACTCGTCACCGCGCTCCTTGCCGTACTCCCACACCTGCTCGACCGTGCCCTTGGTCTCGTCGATGCGGTATTCCACTGCCCGGCTGTAGTTGCCGCTCAGCTTGGTCGGTGCAAAGTCACGGCCCCAGCCATTGTCGAACACGGTCAGCGTACCCTTGCCGGTCAGCCAGGCCGTATGCTGGGTCCACGACCAGTCGAAACCTTCGCTTTCGACCGGTTTCAGTACCTTTTCACGCAGATGCCGCGGCCAGCCTTGGGGCGAGGCAAGGATCCATTTCACCTGCTTGTCGCGGCCGATCTTCGCCACGCCCTGGTGCCGTGCTGAAACGATGATGCTGTCGTCATCGGCGTCGTAGTCGATGGCATTGACGTGCGCCCAGTTGCGCCCGGTGCCCACGCCGGGGGTGTCACCAAAGGGCAAATCACCTTCGGCCAGTTCATTTGCCAGCCGCTCGTCTTGCTTCTGCACCCCTTCCGGCAACTGAATGGCGGCCTTGCCCAAGGTTTCCAGCAAGTCGCCTCGATACGGATCGAGGATCTGGTTGAGGTCCCAGAAGTCCAGCACATCCCCGGCCTCGTTAACCTCGATGATGTGGTCACGGATCGAACGTACGCGCTTACCGTCCGGGCGGCGATAGTCGCTGGTACCCACCCGCAGCAGGTAAGTACCGTTGGTGGTCTCGCGGATTTCATGGGAGAAATCGGCGAACTTGTCGGGCAGCGTGCGCTGCCAGATACGCCGCCCCAGCAGGTCGTACTTGGAATAGGTCTGGCCCTGGCCCCAGATCAGCTTGCCATCGCGGGTCTGCTGGAAACCCATGGTGCCGCCCAGGCCATCGCGGCGGTTGGAATCGTGGATCTGCTCGATGTCCAGATACCAGCGCACATCGCCGTTGCTGTCGGCGATCCAGTTGTTGCCCACCTGGTCCCACTCTGCCGCACCGCCCAGGGCGTTCCACTTGAAGGCACGGCCACCCGGTATGTCACCCTGCAAGTGGTTGAAGAGGTAAAGGCGCTTTTCAAAACCCGACGCCACCTTGATCGGCTCCACTTCCGGCAACGCGGCGGTCTGCTTCGCCACCACCGGCAGGCGCACGGCCGGGGCGTAGATCTGGTACTGCTGGCGAATGCGCTCGCCGTCCAGCTTGTAGGTCACTTCCACCTGGTTGACGTGGTCCGGGTACAGGCCAAACACCGGGATGCCGCCGTAGGTCCACAATGAGCGATCAGACACGTCATAGACGATGTCCACCCCGCGCTCGCCGCGCCCCAGCACGCGCACATGCGCGTCACTCAGGCTGCGCCCACCGTCGCGGATAATCGCGGTCAGCGGTGCCAGCCGGTAGGGGTTGACCACCACGTCACCGAGCAGCGTTTCGTCGCGTTCCGGCACTTTCGCGGTCAGGCAGGCGCCCTCAGGCAATGCAGGGGTTTCAGTCTTGGCATTCATGGCAAAGCTCCTTGTGCTCAGAAGTCGTAACGGGCAGTTGCGCCGAAGGTGCGCGGGGTGCCGAGTACACCGGCATAGCCACCGTTGGCGGAGTTCCACAGGCTGGTGAAATAGGTTTTGTCGCCGGCGTTTTTCACCCACAGCGACAGGTCGACCACGCCGTCGCCCTGGTCCAGGCGCACACCGGCTGAAAGGTTGACCAGCGCGTAGCTGGGGATCTGGCCGAAATCGGAATCGTCGATGGTGCCCACCGCCTTCGAGCGGAAGGCATAGCTGGCAGTGACGTAGGGTTCTACGTGCTCGGTGGCCTGCCATTTGTATTGGGTGTTGAGGTTGGCGATGTACTTGGAGGCACCGACCACCTGGTGGCCGGACAGGTCGCAGGTGGCGGTGGCATTGGCCAGGCTCACCTCAGGTGGGCACGGGGCGTCCTTGTACTCGGTGTAGCGCACATCGTTCCACGAGCCGTTGAAGTTGACGGTAAGCCCGCGGATCGGCAGCGCCGTGGCCTCGAACTCCAGCCCGCGCGACCGCACGCGGCCGGCGTTGGCCAGGTATTGCACGCGGTTGATCTGGTCGTAGACGTTGGCCTGGTAGCCATGTACTTCGGCCCAGAACAGGTTGCTGTTAAGTTGCAGCCGACCGTCGAACAGGGTGCTTTTCAAACCCAGTTCGGCGTTGTTGACCCGCTCGGTGCCCACCAGAAGCGAATCGGTACCCAACCGTGGCGCAGCACCGATGGTAAGGTTGACGCCGCCCGACTTCTCGCCGTGGGTCAGGGTGGCGTAGCCCAGCAACTGCTCGTTGAAGCGGTAGCTCAGGCCCAGCAGGCCGGAGGGGCTGAAGCTGTACTGGTTGAGGTCACCCGAGTCGTAGGCCCCTATCCGGGCCTGCCGCGCCGCTGCAGCAGCACCCGTTACAGCCGCACCGCCGCTTGGTGCATCGCGGGTTACCCAGGCGCTCTTCTCCTCATAGGTACCGCGAATGCCGGCAGTGAAATCCAGACGATCGGTGACATGCCAGGTGCCTTGGGCGAACAGCGCGTAGCTGTCGGTGTCGATGTGGCCGTTGCCGATGGTATCGACATTGTTCAAGGCACCGGCGGGGGTCAGGTTCCAGACATCCGCCTGCGGCCCGTAATAAGTGAAGGACTTGTTGTCCAGGTCCTGCTTGAAGTAGTACGCCCCCAGCACATAGTCGAAGGCGCCACCGGTGGGCGAAGCCAGGCGGATTTCCTGCGAGTACTGCTTGTCGCGCACCGATACCCCGGCGCTGTAGAACACCGGCACGTTCAGGCCATCGTCGTTGCGCGGGGTGAAGTCCCACCAGCGGTAGGCGGTGATCGAAGTCAGGGTGAAATCGTTGGGCAACGTCCAGTTGGCCTCCACCGAGGTGCCGCCCTGGAACACCGTTACTTGCTGGTCGGCGTCGAAATTGACCTTGCGGTCCTTGCCCGACACCAGTGTCGCGCCCGCCTGGGCGGCCAGGCTTTCGTAGCGGTTGACGCCATTGATGGTGGGGCCGGTGCTGAACAGGCTGAGGATGCCGTTGTTGGAGTCTTCTTCGTTGTACTCGCCGATCCAGCGCAGGTTGAAGGTGTCGCTGGGCTTGAACAGCAACTGCGTACGAAAGCCCTGGCGCTTGCCTCCGTTGAGGTCGTCGCCGTTGTGGATGTTCTTCACATAGCCATCATCTTCGGTGCGGTAGGCACTGATACGCCCGGCCAAGGTCTCGCTGATCGGCCCCGAGAAGCTGCCTTGCGTTTGCAGGTAGCCGTCTTCGCCAATCGACTGCTGGATGCTGCCCTCGCGGTGGAAGGTGGGCTTGCGCGTGGTGATGTTCAGCACCCCGGCGGTGGTGTTCTTGCCGAACAGCGTGCCCTGCGGGCCGCGCAGCACCTCCAGTTGCTCTACGTCCAGCAGGTCGAACACCGCCATGCCGGGGCGACCGAGGTAGACGTTATCCAGATAGATGCCGACGCTGCCCTCCAAACCATCGCTGGCCGGGTTGTTGCCCAGGCCGCGAATCGAGATGCTCGACTGGCGAGCATGCACATAGGCGACGTTGGTGCTGGGCACCAGCTGTTGCAGATCCTGCACGCGGTAGATGCGCTGGGTTTCCAGGGTCTCGCTGTCGAGCACGCTGATCGGCGTGGGCACGCTCTGCGCGGTTTCTTCGCGACGGCGGGCATTGACCGTGACAGTGCCAAGCTTGGCTTCCTGCTCCACCGCCGGGCTGGCGCTGACCGGTTCTTCGGCGAAGCTGCCAGAAGACGCCGCCAGCAGCACGCCAGCGGCCAAGGGTTGCAAGGTAAAACGCGACGCGCGCGCAGGCCAACGGGAAAGTCCGGACATGCAAATGCTCCTTGAGGCATGGGCCCTGGCGAGCATTTCCGTTGGCGGAACCGAATCGCGGTCAGTCGGGCTTATATTCTTTTAAGTGATATAAATATTTGTAATTCATATTTAGTGGAATAAGTAACTCCCTTTATAAGGGGACTCACCCTTGTCAGCAATTGCATTTGACCGAAGGTTTTAATGTAGAAAATGCATATCGATCTGCGTCAGTTGCGCCACTACATCGCCCTTGTCGAGCACCGCAGTTTCGTGGCCGCTGCGGCTGCCGTGAACCTGTCACAATCGGCGTTCAGCCGCAGCATCCAGACTTTGGAGCACAACATTGGCTGCCGCTTGGTGGACCGCGCCAGCAAGGAGCTGGCGCCCACCCGCCAAGGCTTGTTGGTGCTGGAGCATTCGCGGCGGCTGGTGCATGGGGCGCACAACCTGGTCAACGAAATCCACCAGTTCAACGGCGCCACTACGGGCGTGGTGCGCTTCGGCTCCGGCCCGGCGCCGGCCGGGGGGTTGGTGCCACGGGCGGTGGCGCGCTTCGTGGCCGAGTACCCGGCGGCGCGCACCTGCTTCCAGGTGGACAACTGGCAGGCGCTGAACCGCAAGCTGGTTGCCGAAGAGATCGAGTTCTTTGTTGCCGACACCCGCCAGTTCGAGTCGGACCCGGATTACCAGGTGCACAAGCTGGCCCCGCAACGCTGGCATTTCTGCTGCCGCGCCGGGCACCCGCTGACCGAACAGGAGAGCGTGCAGGCACGTGACCTGTTCGACTACCCGCTGGCCACGACCTTCAGGCCGCCGAATATCCGCAAAATCCTCAGCGACCTGAGCGGACGACAGGACTTCCTGCCATCGGTAGAGTGCGAGCATGGCTATGCGCTGCTGAATGTAGTGATGCATTCGGACACCATCGGCATTGCCTGCAATGCCAATTTGCGGCCGTATGAGATGGAACGGGGACTGGTGGCGTTGAAGCTGGCGGACCTGACGCCGGAGCAGGAGGAGACGTTCTATACCCGCTATGGTGTGGTGAGCCGGGTGGGTTATGGCTTGTCGCCGTTGGCGCAAGGGTTGGTCAGGCAGTTGATAGCCTGTGATACCGAGGTGTAGCTGGCGGCGGCTTCGCCCCCGTTTCGCGGCACGAGGCCGCTCCTACAAGGGTATGCGATCGCCTGCAGGAGCGGCCTTGTGTCGCGAAAGAGCCGCAAAGCGGCCCCGGCGATATCAGCCTTTACGCGTAGTGCGGCTGAGTTGCCCATCCACCCCGACCGGCACCTCACCCGCCAACGTCACCCGGCGCACTACCCGTGGCTGAGTGCCATAGTCATCCACCGCATAGTGCTGCGTCGCCCGGTTATCCCAGATCGCCACATCCCCCGCCTGCCAGCGCCAGCGCACGGTGTTCTCCAGGCGCGTCACATGCCCCTGCAACACCGCAAACAGGTGCTGCGAATCCGCCAGCGAATAGCCCTTGATGCGCTTCACGAAATGCCCCAGTTGCAGCGCCCGCTCGCCACTGATCGGGTGCACGCGCACCACCGGGTGCTCGGTCTCGTAAACGGTCGATGTGAATACCTTGCGATAGCGCTCCAGCTTGGCCGGGTCCACATCGGGCTTGATGCTGGCGTAGTCGTATTCGTTGCTGTGCACCGCCCACAGCTTGTCGGCCAGCTCGCGCAGCGGCTCGGGCAGTTCCTGATAAGCCGCGGCGGTGTTGGCCCAGACGGTATCGCCACCCGAAGCCGGCGCTACCACGCTGCGCAGGATCGAGGCCTTGGGGTAGGCGTCGACGAAGGTCACGTCGGTGTGCCAGGAGTTGGCCCGCTGGCCTTCGGCGCCATCGAGTTGCAGCAGGTAGCTGGTGCCATCCACCACCGGTACGGTGGGGTGGGCGACCGGCTCGCCGAGCAGTTTGGCAAAGCCTTCCTGGCTCTGGTCATCCAGGTGGGTCTGGCCACGGAAGAAGATCACCTTGTGCTTCACCAGCGCCGCCTGAATGGCGTCCAGGGTGGCGGCATCGAGGTCGCCAGACAGTTGCACACCGCGGATTTCGGCGCCGATACGGCCGGCAACCGGGTGAATGTCGAGTTCGAGGGTTTGTGGCGCGGTGGCCAGGGCGGCATTGCTCATGGTCGTGGTCCTTAGCGGTTGTTGTCGGGTTGTTCGGGTTCAGCGGGCAGCCTGCACGGCCTGTTCCTGTTTCAGTGCGGCATCGAGAAAGCGTGGTTCGATCCAGTCGGCTACCTGGAAGCCACGGCGAATCAGGCGTTCCTTGACTGCCAGGTCGACGCCCTGCTGCAGTTGGCCAACGAAGTCAGCATCCAGGCGTGGATCGAAGTAGTGGGCGAGGTCTTCCTTGGCCAGGTCATCGCTGAGGATGCTGCGTGGCCAGTTGGCGTTGTTGGCCACCAGGTTGATGTAGGCGTCACGGTTATGTTCGTCTCGCAACCAGGTACTGGCCTGCTCCTGGGCGTTGACCAGGCGCTGGACCAGTTCGGGGTACTTGCGGATGAAGTCACCAGTGCCCAACAGCACTGCCTGGGTGCTACCGGCGCCTTCGAGGTCCCGCGAGTTGACCGGCAGCTCGACCAGCCCGCGTTCACGCAGCGACAGCAGGTTGGACAGGCCCCAGGTGGCGTCGATCTGCTTGGCTGCCAGCGCAGCATTGGCGGCGTTGAAGTCCAGGTTGATCACCTTCAGCTCACGCTCGGTCAGCCCTTGGCTGGCCAGGGCGCTGGCGAACGACAGCTGGTTGGCTGTACCACGGAACACCGCCACACGCTTGCCCTTGAGGTCATGCAGGGTCTTGATGCCAGAGCCGGGCACCACGCCCAGGTAGCTCTTGACCCCACGCACCCCCGCCGACAGCACGCGGGTGTCCAGGCCATTGGCCTTGCCGACGATCGCGGCCAGGTCGCCCAGATAGGCGAAGTCGGCCTGGCCGTTGGCCAGGGCCTCGTTCACCACGGGGCCGGCGCCCTTGAAGAAGTGCCAGTCGATGCGGATGCCGTCCTTGGCGAATTCCTTCTCCAGCAGTTGCTGGTCACGCAACACATCGACCACGCCACCGGCGCTGGGTTTGCTGCCGGCGCTAAGGTCGGGCACGGCGATGCGAATGCTTTCTGGCTTGGCCGATTCAGCGGCGTGGGCACCGAGGGTGAAGGCCAGCCCAAGGGCGGTAATCAGGTGGCGCAACGGGGTTTTCATGGCAAGGCTCCTTGGCAGGCTGCCACCGGCGAAGGCCGGCGCTTTGGCCAGAAGCTAGGCAGGTCTGGTTAGAACCTACAAAGATCAAAACTTCATTTTTTAGTAACTGGAATGCATAAACCAAGCGGCATGCGGGCCTGCGGGGCGCTTGCGGAAAACGCATGGAAAATATGAGGAAAACGCAACGGCGGGGGGCTTCCGTATGCACGGGGCGCATGCTCTTATCTCTTGAAAGTCACTTTATGGATTTTTTAATTCCATAACTGAATAACCTAACAACGCTTCGAGAGATGGCCGATGAATGGAGTTCTGAGCAGGAATCGGGGGGGGCCGCTACGCGACCCATTCGCGGCGCAAGGCCGCTCCCACAGGGACCGCATTCTCTCGGCAGAGCGGGTTCTGCCTTGGTTGCTGCCTGTGCTGATTGCGGTGCTGTGGGGGGTGGCGAGCCGGCAGCACTGGATGAGCGAGCAGATCCTGCCGGCACCGGCACTGGTGTGGCAAAGCGCGCTGGAGTTTGGCTCCGGCGAGCTGTGGGGGCACTTGTGGATAAGCCTGCAACGGCTGTTCTGGGGGCTGGCGGCGGGCATTGCCAGCGGCTTGCTGCTGGGTGTGTGGCTGGGGGCTTCGCGGCGGGCACAGACGCTGGTGCTGCCGACCTTCGTGGCACTGGCGCAGATCCCTACCCTGGCCTGGATTCCGTTGTTCATGCTGTTCTTCGGCATCGGCGAACTGCTCAAGCTGGTGGTGCTGGTAAAGGCCGTGGTGGTACCCGTCACCTTGCACACGCTGGTGGGTGTGCGCGATGCCCAGCCAAAACTGCGTGAGGCCGCTGCAGCGCTGCGCCTGCCCCGGCACCTGCTGTTCCTGCGCCTGCTACTGCCGGCCGCCCTGCCCGCCTTCCTCACCGGTGTGCGCCTGGCCCTGGCCACCGGCTGGACCTCGCTGCTGGCGGTCGAGTTGCTGGCCTCCAGCGAGGGGATCGGTTACCTGATGGTGTGGGGGCGGCAACTGTTCATGCTCGACCTGGTGATGCTGTGCATTCTGGTGATCGGCCTGGTCGGCGCAGTACTCGAGCGCAGCTTCTCAGCCCTGGAAAAGCGCCTGCTGTACTGGCCGCAACCGGCCACGGGCGAGCAGCAGCGCGGGCCTGTGCCACGCGGCTGGCAAAGCCTGCTGCTGCCCCTGGGGCTGTTGGCGCTGTGGCAGGCCAGCAACAGCTTTGGCTGGGTTGACCCGAACATCCTCACCTCGCCACTTGAGGTGCTGCGCACGCTGTTGGTCGGCCTGGCCGATGGGTCGCTGCCGCAGGCCTTGTTGCTGAGCCTGGAACGTACCCTGAGCGGCCTGTTGCTGGGCGGCGCCGCGGGCTTGCTGGCCGGCTTGCTGCTGGGGCTTTCCAGTGCGGCCGAACGGGTCTTCGGGCCAAGCCTGTCGGCCTTGCGACAGGTTGCGCTGTTCGCCTGGGTGCCTTTGCTCACTGCGTGGTTCGGCCTGGGTGAAGGAGCCAAGCTGGTGTTCGTTGGCCTGGCCGCGTTCTTCCCGCTGCTGATCGCTACCCAGCGCGGTATCGCCAGCCTCTCGCCACAGCTGGGCGAAGCGGCCCGCACCCTGCGCCTGAACCTGTGGCAACGCCTGCGCCTGCTGGTGCTGCCCGGCGCGGCCCCGGCGATTTTCGCCGGCCTGCGCCTGTCACTGATCTACGCCTGGCTGGGCACCATCGGTGCCGAGTACTTCATGCCCTCGGACGGTGGCATCGCCAGCCTGATGATCGGCGCCCAGCAACTGTTCCACATGGACCAGGTGATGGCCGCCATGGTCCTGATCGGCCTGGTCGGCGCCCTGCTCGGCACCCTTGGACAACGCCTCGAATCGCGCGCTACGCGCTGGAGAACCGCATGAACGCATTCAACACGTCGCACCTGCAGGCGGCCAACCAGCCCGACACCACCCCGCCGCTGGTCAGCTTCGAGGGGGTGGGCAAGGTGTTCACCGTGGACGGCCAGCCGTTCGAGGCCATCCGCAACTTCAACCTGTCGATCAACCAAGGCGAGTTCATTGCCATTGTCGGTGCCTCCGGTTGTGGCAAATCCACCTTGCTGCGCTTGCTGGTGGGCCTGGACACCGACTACAGCGGCAGCATCCGCGTCGACGGGCACACCGTCAGCGGCATCGGTGGCGAGCGCGGCATCGTGTTCCAGGAGCACCGCCTGTTCCCTTGGCTGACGGTGGAGCAGAACATCGCCCTGGGCCTGGTGAACGAGCAACTGACCCAGGGGGAGCGTGCCCGCCGTGTGCATGAGTTCGTGTTGCTGGTGGGGCTGGCCGGCTTCGAGACCGCGTACCCGCACCAGCTTTCCGGCGGCATGGCCCAACGCGTGGCGATTGCCCGTGGGTTGGTGGCCAGCCCACGGATTCTGCTGCTGGACGAGCCGTTCGGTGCACTCGATGCGCTGACCCGCCAGCAACTGCAGGACGAACTGCTGGCCATTCGCGAGCGTGCAGGTATCACCACCTTGCTGGTGACCCACGATGCCGAAGAGGCGACGTACCTGGCGGATCGGGTGGTGGTGCTGGAGCCACGGCCGGGCAGGATCAAATCGGTGGTCGAGGTCGACCTGCCGCACCCACGGTTGCGCAGCGGTGTAGCGCTGCATGGGTTGCGCGAAAAAGTGCTGCACCAGATCACCGGGGATGGCGGCTACCTGCCAGCGCCGGCGCGACGGGTGGAAGGGCTGCGGCCGGAGCTGATTGCTCTGTGAATGACCGGCGACAATTTCAGGGCAGACACTGGCCCGGTAGGAGCAGCCTTGTGCTGCGAAGAGGCCATTGCAGCTGAAGATGATCTTTAGCCTTACCGGCCTCTTCGCAGCAAAAGGCTGCTCCTACAGGGGGATGCAGTAGCCTGAGGGATCAGCTTCACTGGCTGCCAAGGTCGCGCAGGTAAGCCCAAGGGTAGATCCCGCGCTCATGCCCATCGCTGAACACCAACTGCACGCCATATCCTTGCGACTCGATCTGTACCACGCGCACATCGTCGCGCACCAGGCTGATCGCGCCCGACAGCCGCGCCGCACGGCATTGTGAACAGGGGCAAGCACCGCGCAAACGGGTATGGCTGAGGCTGTGCTCGCCGTCTTCCCATTGCAGTACCAGCTGCCCTGGCCCGCGCAGGTTGCGAATGGCTTGCGGGGCGTTCATCAGGCTGCACCGCGCAGTTGCGCCAGGGCAATCCGCACCGCCTTGCGCACCTCAGGGTCGCTGTCGGCCTCGGCGGCCTGCAGCACCGGCAAGGCACGCGCCTGGCCCAGCTCGCCAAGGGCCAGCGCCGCTTCCTTGCGCAGGTTGGCAATGCCATGGCCAAGCAACGCGCCAAGCGCATCCAGTGCAGCGGCATAGCGCAACCGACCCAGTGAACGCGCTGCCCGCAGGCGTACCTGCCAGAAGTCATCGGCAAGGGCCTCCACCAGCGCCGGGCCTGCCTGGTCCTGACCGACTTTGCCTAACGTGGTGGCGGCTTCCTCGCGCACTTGCCAGGCCTGGTCAGTCAATGCTGCCACCAACGCTGGCAACACCGAGCTGTCCCGGGCAAGGCCCAACGCGCCGATGGCCGCGCGGCGCACCTCGGTGTCCGGCTCGGCCTCGGCGAGCGCTGCCAGCGCCAGCAACGCCGGCTGGTGCTTGAGCCAGCCAAGAATGCCCACGGCCTCACGTCGCACGGCGGCGTCGTCATCGGCCAGCGCCAGCAACGCAGGTTCGGCAGCATCCTCCAGGCGCAGCTCGCGCAAGGCTCGCAGGGCACTGGCGCGGACAAAGGCATCGGCGTGCTTGGCCCATGGCAGGATCAACTGGCCGGCTTCAAGGCTCTTGAGTTCGCTAAGGCTCTGCGCAGCTGCCAGCCGTACCGGTTCGGCGGCATCGGCCAGCGCAGCGCACAGGGCTTGCACAACTTCGGGTTCTTCCCAGGCCTCCAGCAGGCGTGCGGCCTCGGCACGCACCTCATCGGCGGTGTCCACCAGCAGTGCATCGGTGAGCCATGGCAAGCCATCCGGGTCTTCCAGGTCGGCCAGGTCGATCAGGGCGATGCGTCGCACGCCAGCGTCTGTGGCTTCAAGGCGAGGCAACAGGGCGAGGATATCGGGGTTGTCGGTCGTTCGGTCAGTCATAGCGCGATCCGTAGCGGTGGGTGGTCAGTGTCCGGCAGGCCCAGCGGGGTCAGGCGCGGCAGTTCGCGGCCTTCCTCGTGGCGCAGCAACGCCAGGCAGTGACGCTTGAGGTGAGTGAATTCAGGGCTGGTCAGCAGGCTGGCGCGGCGGGGGCGCGCAAAGTCCAGGCGCAGGTCTTCGATGAAGCGGCCGGGGCGCGGGCTCATCACCAGGATGCGGTCGGCGAGGAACAGCGCTTCGTCGATATCGTGGGTAACGAACACCACGGTGGTGCGGATGCTGGCCCAGATCTCCAGCAACAGTTCCTGCATGCGTGCACGGGTTTGCGCATCCAGTGCGCCGAAGGGTTCGTCCATCAGCAAGAGCCGTGGGCGGTTGATCAGCACCCGGGCAATTTCGGCCCGTTGCTGCATACCGCCGGACAGCTGGTTGGGCCAGCGCCCGGCAAAGTCGGCCAATCCCACCAGTTGCAGCATTTCGCGAGCTTGCCGGTGACGTTCGGCGCGGCCCAGGCCCTGCATTTTCAGGCCGAAGGCCACGTTGTCGAGCACGCTGCGCCAGGGCAGCAAGGTGTGGTGCTGGAACACCATGCCACGCTGCGGTGACGGCCCGGCAACGGGCTGGCCGTCCACGTTCAGCTGGCCGCTGCTGGGCACCAGGTGCCCGGCCAGGGCGCCGAGCAACGTCGACTTGCCACAACCGGAAGGGCCGAGGATGCAGACAAACTCGCCAGGCGCCACGGCAAAGTCCAGGCGCTGCACTGCCTCGAACGCTTCGCTGCCGTGCCCCAGGCAGATCGACAGGCCACGACCCTCGATACGCCCCGGCGCCTGTTGATAACTGTTCATCAACTGGCCCTCCGCGTGCGGTACCACGGCGTGGCCAGCGCCCCCAGGCGCTTGACCAGGGCGCTGCTGCCCATGCCCAGCACGCCGATCAGCAGCATGCCGACGATGATGTCCGGGTAGTTTTGCAAGGTGTAGGACTCCCAGGTGTAGTAGCCGATGCCGAACTGCCCGGAAATCATCTCGGCGGTGACCAGGCAGAACCATGACGTCCCCATGCCGATGGCCAGGCCGGTGACGATGCTCGGCAACGCCCCAGGCAACACCACTTCGCGCAGGATCGCCCAGCGCCCGGCACCGAGGCTGCGTGCCGATGCCACCAGGCGCGGGTCGACCGCCTCGACGCCGTGCACGGTGTTGAGCAGGATGGGGAAAAACGCGCCGGTGAAGGTGATGAACACCATCGACAGTTCCGACGACGGGAACATCAGGATCGCCAGCGGGATCCACGCCACCGCCGGAATCGGCCGCAGCACTTCCAGCGGCGGCAGCAGGGTGTCTTCAGCCCATTTCGAGCGGCCGATCAGCAACCCCAGGGCCACGCCAACCAGCGCCGCCGTGGCATAACCGGCAAACACCCGCGACAGGCTGCTGCCCAGGTGCGCCAGCAGGGTGCTGGAGGTCAGCAACTGCCAGGCAGCGTCCAGCACCGCCTTGGGTGTGGGGACATAGGTGAAGGTCAGCAGGCCGAGGTCCAGTTTCACGCTTGCCGCCACCTGCCAGAACAGCAGGCAGGCCAGCAGCGACGCCAGGCGCACCGGCCAGCGCTTGAGGTTGCGGGTCATGTCGGTGCCTCCCGGTCAGCGCTGGGCGACCAGCTTCTGGTTGGCGCTGACGAAGTCCAGCGCCTCGCCACCATGGGCCTTGGCATACTGCTCGGCCTGGTCCTTGAGCAGGAACGCCGCCAGTTCGCCGTTGGCGTTGCGCACGAACCAGGCCTGGTTGGCCAGCAGCTTGATGCCGCTGTCGGCGGCCTGGGCGTAGATGGCGCGGATGTCCTTGCCCTCCTGCTCCAGCTGGGCCAGGGCACCCAGGGCCGCTTCCGGCGAAGCGTAGTGGCGGACCTTGTCTTCACCGCGCACCCAGATTTGCGCCAGGCGGCTGAAGTCGGTGATCGGTTTGCCGGTCAGCGCGTCATTGGCCTTGAGTGGCAGCGGGTCGTAGTCTTTCAGCGCCTTGTTGTAGTCCAGGCCAGCCTCTTTGAAGGCGGCACGGATGTACTGGTCGTCGATGAACTTGTCGGTGTCCAGGCCCCGGTCGGTCTTTTTCAGCAGCTTGAGTGTGTCGATGGACGTAGCCACTGCCTGGCGGTATTCAGGCTTCCAGGTCAAGTCGCGGGTCTGCAGGCCGAGCGGGCCGTGGAACAGGTAATTGACCTCGGCTTCGATACCCGTGACCTTCTCGATCAACTCGCTGTACTTCTCAGGCTGCGCAGCGATCAGGCGGTCGGCTTCAAGGCTGGCGCGCAGGTAGGCGGTGACCACCTCGGGGTACTTTTTCGCGTAGTCGGCATCGACCAGGGCACCATGGAAGGTCGGTGCATTGGCCTGGGCGCCGTCATAGATCTTGCGGGCGAAGCCTCGGTTGGGGAACAGCTCGGCGAACGGCACGAAGTCGGCGTGGGCTTCGATGCGGTTGCTGCGCAGGGCGGAGCCGGCGATTTCCGGCGCCTGGGCGATGATGCGCACATCCTTCTGCGGGTCCCAGCCCTGGGCGGCGACGGCGCGCAACAGCATGCCGTGGGCAGTGGAGGCGAACGGCACGGAAATGGTCTTGCCCTTGAGTTCAGCCAGCGACTGCACGCTGGACGCGGCAGGCACGACGATGCCGTTGCCGCTGCCATGCACGCTGCCCGACAGCACACTGATGAACAGGCTGCGCTTGCCGGCATCCAGGTGGGCAACGCCGTTGAACGACCCCGGGAAGTCGGCCATGGCGCCGAAGTCGAGTTTGCCGGCGACCATTTCGTTGGTCAGCGGCGCACCGCTGGTGAAGTTCTTCCACTCGACCTGGTAGGTGGCGTCCTTGTACTTGCCCTCATGCGGCAAGTACTTGTCCAGCAGGCCCAGCTCACGGATCAGCAGGCCACCGGTGGCGCAGTTGATGGTGGTGTCCTGGGTGCCGATGGCGATGCGGATGGTTTCGGCACTGGCATTCAGGCCAGTGAGCGCCAGCGCGAGGCCGGCCACGGTTGCAACAAGGCGCATGGGTGTTTCCCCTCGAATCGTTATAAGAGTTGGCGTCGTCTCCGCCGCCCGGTTTGGGTGGTGGGAAACGAGGGGCACAGCAGGAGGGCGTCCGGTGGTTCGCCGGATGGCGGGATGAATCAGCGCAGCAGGTACGGGATGTCGACCTTCACTGCGCCGGTGGGGCAGTCCTTCTCGCAGGGCATGCAGTACCAGCATTCGTCGAAAGCCATGTAGGCTTTTTGCGTGGCCGGGTTGATCGCCAGCAGGTCCATGGGGCAGACCTCGACGCACACGGTGCAGCCTTTTTCGGCGATGCATTTGTCTTCGTCGATGGTGACCGGGGCGCTGCTGCGGAAGAAGATTTCTTGCGGCTGGTAGGCCATTTCACGGAGTCCTTGGGGCCTTTATTGGCTCCCTTTCATCTAGAGGCTTGCACATTTCCCTGTGGGAGCGGGTTTACCCGCGAAGAATCCAACACGGTGGATGGCACCGGCTTCGCCGGTGTTCGCGGGTAAACCCGCTCCCACAAGGTGAGGTGTCGCTTAGGCGGCATCGGCTTTGACCCGCAACCGGTCGTAAGCGGTCTGCTCATCTGCATCCAGGGCGATCAGGTAGGGTTCGACGGCCTTCTTGAAGCTGGTCATTTCACCGTTCTCGCCTTTTTTCAGGTGGCAATGGCAATACCACTCGCCATCGTTGCGCTCAGGGAAGTCCACCCGGTGGTGGTACAGCCCCCAGCGGCTTTCCTCGCGGAACAGCGAGGCCCGCGCCGCCATCTCAGCGCAGTCGCGAATCACCGACACTTCCATCGCACGCATCAGTTCATGAGGGTTGCTGGCCTTCATCTGCTCCAGATCACGCTCGATCTCGGCAAAGCGCGCCAGGCCGATTTCCATCTTCTTGATCACCTTTGGCGGCTGCAGGTAGTCGTTGACCATGCGCCTGAGCTTGTACTCGACCTGGGCTGGCGGCAGGCCATGCTCACGCTGCAGCGGGGCAAACACCCGCGCGCGCTCGCGTTCGACCTGTTCGGCATCGACCTCGGCGAGTTCGCGCCCGGCCACGTAATGCGCGGCGTTCACGCCGGCAAACCATCCATAGGTAAAAGCACCGAGCATGTAGTTGTGCGGCACCGCAGCCATGTCGCCCGCGGCATACAGCCCTTTGACGCTGGTCTCGGCCTTTTCATTGACCCACACGCCCGACGCCGAATGCCCGGAGCAGAAACCGATCTCGGAGATATGCATCTCGACCATGTGCTGGCGGTAGTCGGTGCCGCGCCCGGCGTGGAACTGGCCACGGCTGGGGCGCTCGTTGCTGTGCAGGATCTCTTCGATGTTCTGGATGGTTTCCTCGGCCAGGTGGTCGAGCTTGAGGAACACCGGGCCATTGCCGCCTTCGAGCTCCTGATGGAACTCCCACATCATCTGGCCGCTCCAGTAATCGCACTCGATGAAGCGCTCGCCCTTACTGTTGGCGGTATACCCACCCAGCGGGCCGGTGACGTAGGCACAGGCCGGGCCGTTGTAGTCCTTGATCAGCGGGTTGATCTGGAAGCACTCGAGGTTGGCCAGTTCGGCGCCTGCATGGTAGGCCATGGCGTAGCCGTCACCGGCGTTGGTCGGGTTCTCGTAGGTGCCCATCAGGTATCCCGACGACGGCAGGCCCAGGCGCCCGGCGGCGCCGCAGGCAAGGATCACCGCCTTGGCCCGCACCACGCGAAACTCGCCGCTGCGGCAGTCGAAGCCCAGCACGCCCGCGGCGGCGCCTTCGCCATCAAGCAGCACACGGGTGCAGACCATACGGTTGCTGATTTCTACCCGGGCACGCTTGAGCTGGCGGTACAGCACCTTCTTGATGTCGTGGCCCTCGGGCATGGGCAGCACGTAGGCGCCCATGTGGTGAACCTTCTTCACCGCGTAGTCGCCGGTTTCGTCCTTCTCGAACTTCACGCCCCAGCGATCAAGCTGCTCGATGGTTTCAAAGCTGTGGGTTGCGTAGGCATGCACGGTGGCCTGGTTGACGATACCGTCATTGGCCACGGTGATTTCCTTGGTGTACTGCTCGGGGGTGGCGTGGCCGGGGATGATGGCGTTGTTCAAGCCGTCCATGCCCATGCTGATGGCGCCGCTGCGCTTGACGTTGGCCTTGTCCAGCAGCAGCACGCGCAGGCTCTTGTCCTGCTCCTTGGCCTTGATCGCCGCCATCGGCCCGGCGGTGCCGCCGCCGATGACGATGATGTCGTAATCCTGTGTCTGGATGCTCATGCCTTGCCCCCCTTCTGGCGATCAATGCGCAGGCGGTACTGGAAAGCATCGCCGCGGTAGTAAAGGTGTTCGAAGTCCAGCGGCGTACCGTCGGCGGCATGGGTCAGGCGTTCGATACGCATGATCGGCGCGCCTTCTTCAACATTCAGGGCCTGTGTAAGGTCGCTGTCAGCCAGCACCGCATCGATAGCCAGGTCGGCATGGCCAAGGGCGATGCCACAGTCGTTTTCCAGCAAGAGGAATATGTCGCGGGTGATCAGGTCGGCTTTTTCCAGCTTTTCGCCGACGGCCTTGGGCAGCCAGGTCAGTTCCAGTGAGACCGGCTCGCGGTTGATCAGCCTCACCCGGCGAATTTCGGTCACGGGGCTGCCTTCCTCGACCTTTAGCCGTGCGGCCACCAAGGCATTGGCCGGTACATGCCGAAAGCTGCGCAGGCGGTTGAGCACTTCGTAGCCCATCTGCGTCATCGACTCGCCCAAGCCCTGAAGGGTGCTGACGTTCTGGAAAGCCTTTGGCTTGGCAACGAAGGTGCCCTTGCCGTGAATCTTGAAAATCAGCCCTTCCTTCTGCAGGTCGCCCAGCGCTTGACGCACGGTGATACGGCTGACGTCAAACACTTTGCCCAGCTCGCTTTCCGAGGGCATACGGCTATGCGGAGGATAAGTGCCGTCGAGGATGCGCTCGCGCAGCAATTCCTTGAGCTGGGTGTAGAGCGGTACCGGGGAAAGGGGGAGCAGTTCGGCCATGGGGTCTCTTCGCTGATCGGGTACTTGTTATAACAAGTTGTGACCAGAGAATAGCGACCCTAAGAACCCCGGTGGAAATACTGATATCGCATATGGATAGACAAAACTGTTGGCCGGGAGGGAAAAATGGCTACAGATCAAGGCGATGGACGCCACCGATTCAGATGGGTATCATGCGTGCGCGTTGCACTCGTAGCTCAGCTGGATAGAGTACTGCCCTCCGAAGGCAGGGGTCGTGGGTTCGAATCCCGCCGAGTGCGCCATCTTCTTCTCCTTGTATTACAAGGGGTTAGCGTTTCTGACAGAAACCTGTCCTAGTCCTGAAAGTCGTTTTTGCCACAAATTTGCCACACTCAAGTGTGGTGGGGATGGTCGAAATGGCAACAATCAGGAATCGCGGCGAGTATCAGTGGGAAGCGCAAATTCGCCGTAAGGGCTATCCAGCCCAGCGCAAAACCTTCGAAACGAAAGCCGACGCCCAAGCCTGGGCACGCATGATCGAAAGCGAAATCGACCGAGGCATCTTTGTCTCTCGGGTCGAGGCTGAACGCACCGCCTTTCATCAACTCATTGATCGCTACATCTCCGAGATTGCTCCCAAGCACAAAGGCGCGTATTCGGAAATCAAACGCCTGGAAGCACTCAAGCGTCATCCGCTGGCTACACGCATCGTCGCCACCCTCACCTCTTCAGATTTTGCCCGCTACCGTGATGAGCGCCTGAAGATCCGCAAGGGCAATACGGTGAAGCGTGAGCTGGCTTTGTTCCAGTGCGTGATTGAGGTCGCCCGCCGCGAGTGGGGTATTCATCTAGCGGAGAACCCAGTGCGGATGGTTAGCCGCCCAAGCTACAACGACGAACGCTCACGGCGGCTCGATCCAGTTGAAGAACAATACATCCTCAGCGCGCTGGAGCTTTGCGAACGTCGTGCGGACGGGACTTATGCTGATGCCTCTCACAATCCTTGGATACGGCCCATCGTCCAGTTAGCGATCGAGACAGCCATGCGCCGTGGCGAGATTTTCGAGCTGCGCTGGAAGCATGTGAACCTGGACCGCCGGACCGCGCATTTGCCAGCGACCAAGAATGGATTGCCGAGGACGATTCCGCTCTCACCCAATGCGATCCAACTGCTGAGAGGACTACCACGGACCCTGTGCGGTCGAGTATTCCCAACCACAGCTGATGCTCTCAAAAAAGCTTTTATGCGGGGGCTGGAGCGCGCGCGGTCGAAATACTTGGCTGACTGCGAGCAGGCATGTGTGGCGCCTCAGGAGGACTTTCTGCTCGACCTGCGCTTCCACGATCTACGGCACGAAGCTACATGCAGACTCGCGACCAAACTGCCGAACCTGATCGAGCTAGCAAGCGTGACGGGGCACCGGGAGGTGAACATGCTAAAGCGGTATTACAACATTACGGCGGAGGAACTGGCAGCGAAGCTAGCGTAACGCCCCCTCGCCGTGTCAACGAATGCTTTTTGGGAACTTGCACCTAGTTTGACCAAGCGTTTGCATCCTACTTGACCATCTGCTTGCATTCGACTTGACCAGCCATTTACATCGGATGCACCAGCACACGGGTACATGTTGACCGGCAGGAATCGACCCGAAGCGGTCGGTCAACACCGGCAGAAACCGGCCATGGACACGCCGAAGGGAGTTCCATGCCACACTGATGTAGCTGCACGGCGGCTAGTCAATCAAAAATTATCATGGAGGAACTATGATGCCCACAGCCTTTTCAACAGCGCTTTACTACCCATACATCGACATAAAAAATGAGCGTTGGCTACGAAGTGCGGTGTTGTTCTGGGACTCCATCCGAACAATAGTCCCCGTTTCCCATCGTGAACCTTACTCGAATGATTTTGCTCGTGCCCTTTGTGATGAAGGCGTACTCAATCCAGTTCGTGTTTCATCGGATATGGAGGAAGTTGAGGAGCTCACTGAAAAAGTTCTCGAATTTCTTACGGACCCAGCCTCGGCCGGTGTAATGTTTGATACAGACAAACACCCGACTCGTAGAATTCATCCCGAGAAGATGTCCTACGAGCTGCGCGAGCTTGCTCATATTCATCCGGAAAAGCTGCCATACATGATCCGCTCAGAACTTGAGCGTGGGCTTAATGATGACGGTTGGCTTCACGTCGCACCTGGTTTCGCAAATTTCTACATGACGCTCCTCGCCTCTCAATTGGCTGAGCGACTAGGCCTAGGCTTGGTGACCGAGTCGTCTGCAGCAGACCAATTGGCAATCGCTGTGCGCAAGGGAAAGCCGCTTGGCACTACTGGCGATCGACGCGTTGGCCGCCAATTCGACGCGTTTGGATCGAGGCGCTCGTTGCCAACAGATGTTGCCCCTAGTTTGCTCATTGATCTTATGGTGCAAGGAATTTCTTTGCCTGGGCATCTGTCGGTGGGTGAAATTCTCAAGTTTAAAAAATACCACGCGGAAGAGCTGGCTGTATTTCGGCGAGAAATCTCACGTCTTACCGCGGACTTGCCTAAAGAGGTACCTATCGAGGCGCTGCGACAAGCCGTATCAGACCAGTATCAGGCCAACGTATTGCCAGCGATGCATAGTCTCCGAGAGTCCCTGCGGGCTCAACGTTGGGATGCAGGCCTTAGCGGGTTATTAAAGGTTTCATTCTTCTCAGCTGCCCCAACCTCGACAGCAATCCTTGCAGGTATTCCAACCTCTATCGCTTTGGTTGCTGGAGTGGGAATCTCGCTGACAGCATCAGCGGTCTTATTAGCAAATCAGAGACGGCGTACGATAATAGATAATCCTTATTCTTATTTGCTTTCAATGGAACGCAATTGGTGAGCCGCTAACAGATTTATTCTATGTCTAGAGCCGCCTTTGGGGGGAAAGCTAACACCCGCCGCTGACTGCTTTTGACCGATTGCTGTCTTTCGCCCAAAGCTGCCGGTGGTCGAGGGCAGCAAGCGGCCAGAAGCTGACGGTCGAAATGATCGAGGCCGCACAAAATTATGTAACTCAGCGACATCAAGATTTTGCGAATTAATTATTTACGCTACACTGAGGCGTCAAACCATTAAAAAGAATAAATTGGCTTATTCGCCACTTAAATAAGTTCAAGCCCAAGAGGGCAATATCGCGCAACCCAATCTTCAATCGCAGCATGGAAAGCACTCGTGAATAACATTGAATTGATAAAGACCCTTCTCCCCGTGGTAACTTTTGCCCTAGGGATTCTGGCCACTCCCATAGTAGAGGCAATAAAGGAAAAAATTAAGTGGAAAGCTATCTATAAAAATTTAATTCTGGAACTGGAGGATGAACTGGCTGAGCTCCCCGCAAGATTGCTAAAAATGTCGGAAACACTTGCCGGCCTTCAAGGACTGAAGGAGAAATCAGTCCAGCCAGGGAAACCATTTAAATATATCCCTCGAAAAACAGAAATTTACTTTCTCAAAGCCTCCACTGAAGCAGCCTTCAGGCGTCTAGATAAAAATCAGCGGTATGCAATTAAATCACTTTTCACTCAAATAGTCGCCCTCGACAAATACGTCGAAAGCATGAATGGGATGGAGGTGTCAATGAAGACGCTAGACGAATGTATCAAAAACGTTAAGCGCTACTTGTATACTGGTAGTAGCATGCTTAACACCATGCGAACTGTTGCGCGGAATTCATCCGCTCTATTAGATCACAACGATAACGATATAGTAAACAAAGTTCTTGCGGAGCTTAGTATTGAATTAACCACAGATGACTTGATAATTAAAGGAAAAACCATTGTTCTGAAAGATTGAAAAAAATTGGGCCAGATCCACTTGCGCGATTAGCCAACACAGGGCGACCCAATCGACGAAGATAAAACACTAGAAAGTGGAAAAAACCTTGAAATCAAACACTTAGAAAATTAAATAAACGGAAGTTATAAAATCGCCTAGATATTTGAACTCCGCTTACGAAGATTGAGTCAATACTCATAGGGAAAGCTATAATGGCTACAACAATGGAAGATATTATTTATGACGAAATGATTGACTCTTTCTGTGCTGAGGAAATCATGAAAAAAGCTGCCAAAGCTCAATGTATTTACATTTTTGTTGAGGGCGATTCCGAAGAGGCTATTTTTCAAACGCTCCTTGAAGAGTGCGGGCTGGATTTTGAAAAACATGGAATCGTTGTAGCAAACTACAATGGCATCGGAAATCTCAGAAGCTCAATCCGACTCTTGAGGAAAACATTGAGTCACGACAGGCCAATTATCGTGACTTATGATGACGACCGACCAGGAAAAAGAGAAACCCAACACATTAATGATAAACTAATAACTTTATTTAAGATTCCTCAAGCCCCTGTTGTTAAATATCCAAATGGAAGCGCGGGGGGATCACTCGAAGAAGCTTTTCCTCCGGAGTTGTTTATCGAATCTAGCTTTAAGTGTGACGTGATTTTAAAATCCAATCAAAGCTTGAGAGAAAACTTCTCTACCATATTTAACGCGAGAGAACCATGGTTTTCCCAATTGGCAAATTTTGTCGAAGCTAGAGGCATTAAGGCCGGATCAATAAACAAGATAAGACTAGCTGAACATATGGCCGAATCATGCGATCCAATACCAGAAACATTTAGAGAGCTAGCTAAGGTAGCATTAAGTCTACGAGAACAACACCCAGTGAAAAGCCCAAATGATGTTGACCTAGATTTTTTGAATGATCGATAGTAATCGGATGTTTCAAAAATCAAGCGATTCGCGGCATGGAATGCCAGCGTTGGTCGATTTCGGCTATTGCTACCGGCGGCTACGGGTCGAAAGCGGGCGTAGTCGAACGTCCGCTTCTGGCCGTATGCAGACTCTGGCAAGTGACTGCTTTGGATCGATTCCTGCCGGTCAAGACGTACCCGTGCGCTGGTCACATCCGATGCTGGCCAAGTCGAATGCAAACAGGGGGCAAATCAGCGCAATTACTACTTTTAGGGTTCACCGCACTTCAGTACAGATCTGCCTGTAGGTAGCCGCAAGCAAAGCTCCGCCGTCGCGAATACCTTGCAACTCCTCATTTGCGTTGAATCCCCCTTCACGGGGAGATGCTCGTAACTCAGGCGGGACTTTACTGGTTCGCAAACTCGTAACGACGTAATGGTGCAACGTCACTCTATTAAGAATCCTAGCCTCGTTCTCGGTGAGCATTGGTACAAGCGCGGATGCTCTTTTCTCGTACGCCAACTGCTCATCGATGATCACCTCACGTGGAACCTTTTGATGCTGCTCAAATGTTTCTCCAGCGAGGAGATCACTGATGCTGACCCTGTTGGGATATCCCCTATCGGCACTGAATTCGATTTCAGCCGCTAGTGAAGCCGCCTCGCGCAGTTTGTCGCAATGCATTTCTGCCCCTCTTGCTTTCCTAGCAATCTCAGCCCGACTCACCTCTTCCTCGTTTTTTACGGTCAAAAGAAGGTATGACGAGCACACCGTGCCTATGCCAGTGGCAATCGACATAACGATTGTCAAGAAACATGCGACATGCCAGGGCTTGCTTTCGATTTCCACTTTTAGCTCCTTACTTGGCGACATAATCCACCACCGTCCCTGCAGCGCGGATTCCAACGCATCCGGCCGCCCGAGCTGGCAGTAGGAGTGCATCGACGCAGGTTGGCATTGTTAATCTGAAGCCCCCGCCGCCGTCAATTTCGTTACGCCACTGCGCGTGCCACTTGTCCACAGGCATCTGGCTGCTCATCAGCGCCGCCCGATTACAGTAGCGGTCGTTCAGCGACTCGAGCATGTTGTATCGTTGCGCAGCGTTAACCGCCCAAACCTCAGGCGTAGAGGATCAGCGAGGGATGAGGGTCGTGGAATCCTTACTCAGCGAGTGCGGTCCGCTTGAAATCACTAAGCGAAGATCCGGTTAAAAATCTGTCCTACCTGATCGCTTCGCCACAAGCAAAAACTGACCTCTCAGATCAATTGAGAGATTAGCCAGATGTCAGTAGATTACTGAATCGCCCCTGGTTTCGTAGACACCTCCAAGCCTCATAATGAGGCCCAAATAGGAGGTGCCATGAGTCGTCAGCGTTACCCTGAAGAATTCAAGATCGAAGCGGTCAAGCAAGTGACCGAG